>OOBK01001340.1_pt1 | contig 13602 bp, 13 predicted proteins | sample 1671541 | NCBI WGS metagenome assembly OOBK01 (sample SAMN06348167, study PRJEB24527) | human gut metagenome | biome: human gut; feature: ankylosing spondylitis patient; material: feces | host: Homo sapiens | place: China | collected 2015-10 | reverse complement strand
AATCCCAGAATCTCATGAAAATAGATCTGATTTTGAATAACAGAAGGATGTTCCGGTTTCAGTGTTCTGGCTTTCCGGTGAAATTCAAAAGCTTCTTTGTGCATTCCGGATTTGTCCAGACATACACATAATTGCAGAAATGGTATGAAATTATGGCAGTCCGGAATATAGAATCCTCCGTTTTGGCTGTTGTCCGGTGCAAGAAGTGCCTGATGATACCAGTGAGCTGCCATGGAAAAGTTCTGTTTCATAAAAAATATTTTCCCAATCTCACAGCATATTTCGGCTCTTGGAATATCTGACATGAAACTGTGAAACAGTATCTCAAGAGCATACTGGTCATTGCCTGATGCCTGATAACAATAGGAGAGAACCAGACAACTGTCCAGTCTGTTTTCAATCCAGCCGTCCGGCTCTTTCAGAAATTTTTTCAGAACACAGATGGCATACTCGTATTGCTTATGATAAAAAAGTTCCCGGCCATAATAAAATAAGTCTCTGGGTTCCAGAGGCTCTCCTTCTTCGATCATCTGTTGATAGATGTGCAGATTTCGAAAGGAAGAGCAGGGTTTTATTTTGCGATGTTCAATCTGTATGGGAGAATAAAGGATGTTCCCGGTGGGAATGATGGATTCATGAACTCTTCCCCGCCATCTGAAATTTCGGGAAGTTTTTAAGATGCGTTCTCTGTAACAGGAGAATGCAGCATGATTCCATTCATCGAAATCTGTGACATAATCCATCATAACCATATCTGTGTTCGGACTCAGTGTTTCTTTTAATTGTTTTAGTCTGTACAGATTTTCCTGAGTGATCATGTCGTCTGCATCCAGCCACATCCAGTAATCAGTACTGACTTTTTCCGAAATAAAATTCCGGGCAGCAGAAAAATCATTTTCCCTACACGACGCTCTTCCGATCTACTTCTGCTGTAAATTCTCTGATAATTTCTTTGGTCCTGTCTGTAGAACCGGTATCACAGATAAGAATTTTGTCTACAATTTCTTTCATGGGTTTCAGGATACGCGGCAATACTTTTTCTTCATTTTTTACAATCATACAAAGGCTGAGAGAAATCATGGAAGATAATTTAAAGCACCTTTTGAGAAAATCAGGAGGAGCATTTGCCCCTCCTGAGGTTTAAGTTGCAAGAAGTCCGGCTGCGCGGAGATTTGCGAGAAGCTGATTAAACTGGGTTACAATATCTGTCTGACCTGTGGCATCTGCTACGGCCGCTGCCGGAGCTACAGTACCGGCAGGTCCGGTAGCACCAGTGGCTCCAGTAGGTCCGGCAGGCCCGGCAGCACCAGTAGGTCCGATAGGCCCGGCAGGGCCAGTAGGTCCGATAGCTCCGGAAGGTCCGGCAGGGCCAGTGGCTCCGGTAGCTCCGACAGGTCCGGTAGCGCCAGTGGCTCCAACAGGTCCGACAGGACCTGGGTAGCCTTGAAGTCCGGGTTCACCCTGGGGGCCCTGAGGTCCCATTGGACCAACGGGACCGGGACAGCCTCTGGGTCCGGTAGGACCAGGACAACCGCGCGGCCCCTGAGGTCCCTGACAGTCACAGCTACAGCGATTGTTATTGTTACAACAGGATGTACCGGATAATTCCGGATCATCTGAGGTATGACGACTAAACAGCATAGAAAAGTATCACCTCTGGAAAAATCTTATATCGTCAGACTAGACAGTCTGCCCGGCAGACTGTAATTTTACAGGACATTCCGGCAGTTGTCGTGGAATCTGACAATAATAGATTGCAGTTCTCGATATTAGTATATGTTTCATATGTGAGTTTGTGACTTACTATTGTATAACTGTCAACTACCCATTACCTAAAGGCAATGGGCTTGTAACTGCCCAGTCGTAGTAACGGCTTACGCCTCCGACCTTTTATCCCCAATAGGTATTGCTACCTAAAGTGACGCTACATCATAGGGTGGTTGACAGCGCCCTTTACAGACAAGATATACTCATCTGTAACTGTATCAGGTACTAAACTTCCCATGCTATACAGCAAACATTCTTTTACGGGTAAGATTTTACGCAATACGCGAGTTTTTTACTTTATAGGAAAGACCGCCGATGGCGGTCTCCTGGCGGAAGTGGAAAGAAATATAAAAACTGCTGTGGAAGATAAGTTTATTTTCCTGACAGGATAATTATCAAAAATGAAAAGAGTCTGATGCATAAAACATATAGGTTTATGCGTTGGATTCTTTTTTGTCTCTTGCCCAATAAGTTCCGGTATGCTATGATAAACAAAAGCATATTTTCTAATTATCTAAATCTATGTAACTGTCCGGTATTTTCAACAGTTACAGCCAAATCTCAATTCATATACAGATCATGAATCTGTTCTTTCAGAAAAGTCATGCTTTAACTTTCACTATTTATTTCTAGCAGGAGTTTTCTAAAAGACAGGAACTCCTGAACATATTTATTAAGGAGGTTATAAGATGCTGTATAAGAAGACAGAAAAGCTATCAATAATAAAGAGGGAGGGTGAGATAATGGGTATGTTTGTAAATCCGAATGCTGCAGCATTTCAGTGTGCAGTCAATTCAGAAGTATATATAGACAAAACGGGATTATTGGAATATACAAATAAAGTATTGGGCACAAATGCCAGGTTTATATGTAACAGTCGTCCGCGCAGATTCGGGAAATCTGTTACTGTAGATATGCTGACTGCATATTACAGTAAAGGATGCGACACTGAAAAAATGTTTTCAGGACTGGAAATCAGCAAATGTCCGGATTTTTACGAACATTTAAATAAATATGATGTCATTCGTTTTGATGTACAATGGTGCTGTATATCAGCAGGTTCCAGTGAGAATTTAATTTCATATATCACGAATATCGTTGTTTCCGAATTAAGAGAGACTTATCCTGAAGTCAATCTGGTGGAAAACAGCACTATATATGGAGCAATGGCACGCATTAATACTGTATTAGGAAAACAGTTTATTGTAATCATTGATGAATGGGAGTATTCTTTCATCCATCTGTGGCATCATCTCTGCAAGGCTTCTTGGCCCATCCCACTGTGTAGTTCCAAGATACAGTGTGATTGTAATCACCGGCGTCAGCTTATCATCAAGTGTAAAGCCTGACAGAAACTCGTCCGAAGACCTGTAATCCCTATTTTTCCGGTGACGTTTCTTTGCCTCGTTGACCTGTTCTCCGTAATTCAATGCATCATAAATCATAGTTTTAACAGGCATCGCATAATGAATGTCTGTCTGCGCTTCTGCTCCAATTAAGATAACATACATTTCCCCTGTATGCTTCACGGAAACACTTTTTAGCAAATCTCTCCATTTCTGCTTAACAATCTGTTTCCTATCAATACCGAAAACTGATAGCACCTCTGTGGTGTCACATTCCTTTAAATCCTCCGGTTTGATAACCTTCTCTCCGTCAAACAATACATAATTACAGATTTCACTAAACCTCGTATTGTCCGACAAATACTCCTTTGCCTTCGAGTCCTTTGTACCCAAATTAACCTCCTCTTCTTGTGTGAGCAGGAAAATTTGAAGTCGAATAAAAATACTGTATACTTATGCTTTCCACGTATATGATGTGTACAATAATCACTTATATAAAAGCCGGCAAAATCCCCACACCCCGCTTTTATCGCAATGTTTTCACATCTGACATTTCAATTTTCCTGCTATTAACTGGTAACATAAAGCATTGAAAATTTCCATGTCTTTGTCGAAAAATGCGAAGTGGTCTGCCCTCTTCAAAGTGATACACACCGGAAAAATATGCTGTGGTGTCGTATTTACAGAAATATAATGCTTTGAGTTGATTGTAGCACACAGAAGTAAGCTTGTCATTATATTTTTATATTTCAGCTACCTGCTATTCCAAAAACAACTCAAACCCATAACAGCTTTTCTCAAATCCATACTTCTCATAAAATGTATGTGCAGCTTTTCGAGGCATACCTGAATCCAATATTATTGCCTTGCAGCCACGCGCTTTGGCAAGCTTCTTCACATGATCAACCATCAGCCTGCCATATCCCTTTCCCCTATATTTTTCATCTGCCCTGCATTAGTCACTATAATGGTCTGACTGACGCCACATATTCGTTTAGCTTCGCTCTTATCTCTTCAAACTGCTTTCCTGTAACCTCATTATCCGACTCAAATGCCATCATTTTGTCAAGATATCCACGCTCCTTTGCTATCTGAAGACTGATAGGATAAACCAGCTCAAATGTCAGTGCAATGTGCCCTGCCACATGGTCTACCACGGTCTTTTTACAGGAACGAAGTACCGCGTGCCTCTCATCAAAGGCTGCCATAACCTCAGGACTCACCTGCGAGTTTTTCAGTTCCTCCGTTGTCACATTATATATATCCTCTGCCGGAGTATCTACATTTACCCTGAAAATATCCACCTTATCAGCATCCCTTAGTATATTGCAAAACATAACCGTATAATCATCGAGCCTCTCATCTATTCTGAAAGCACTGTGATTTCTTATCGCATTTTCAACAATTATGCCGTATTTATCATCATGAAATCCATCCACATATGTGTCGATAAGCCCTTCCTTAAACAGCAGGTCGGCTCCAAAATTGGCATGATCAACAGACTGTGCATCGTTAAATGTGTTATAGCGCTCAATCTGTTCAAATCTTCCGACATCATGCAGCATCCCTGTGAGCCATGCCACATCTGTCTCATATTCATCAAGCTTTAAATCCCTTGCTATCAGCTCGCAAAGCTCCGCTACCCTATAGGTATGGTCTATTTTGAGCTTAATCTTTGGGTCTGTGGCATTGTACCCTGATGTGTATTCTGCGAATGTGTTTTTTACTCGTTCTCTATCTATTATCATGTTTATTATCCTTTCAAAAAACCGGTTTATCTGTGGCTTCATTGCTGCTGTTTTAATTTCCATCGCACCACATCGCTATGTGGATTAACTCTGGCAAGTCCAATCTCCGTAATTGTCGCTTCAAAGGGCACAAAGCTTTCCTGCATTACTGAAAACGCCATCTGCATATGTTCCTTTGTCAGTGTCTTTCCAAGTGTAATATGTGGCAGCCAGCTCATTGGCTTGTAGTATCTGCTCACTGCACATTCCGGAATGCTTTTCACCTCATCAAATACTTTTTCCGATAAATCCTGCAAATATCCGTTAAGCACCGGCGTGGCATAAAATACATATGGCAGCAATTGCCCCACTGACACAATGCTAATCGTCCCATTAGAAAGTGAATTTCGCAGATTATCCATTGCTCCCAATAAAGCATTTTCACTTCGGGCTTCTATTGCCGATATCGTCATGTGTGGCGGCACATTGTTATCCGTCATGAATGAATTACCTGTTTTCTCGGCTATTTTATTTATATATCGTTGTAAAATATGCTCTGCCGTCTTGTCAAAATATACAGATACAAGATACATCTACTTTCCCCTGTCATATAAAAATCATGCCCCAACACACATAGGCCGGGGCAATTACTGTTCCTATTTATCCTTTCCTCTCCTCATCGCTACAGCTCCCGGCGATGATATCGCACTTCCCAATACAAGCTTCACCAGCCATATAAAAAATACTATCACAAGTACAGGAATAAGGCACGTTGTAACTATGAGCACCGCCAATCCATCAATGAACTTATTGACCATGTTCTTTACACTATCTGCGGTAACTGACAATGTATTTTTCACACTGTTTACTGCATCCTTTGCCTTATCTATAAAGCTACTTTCAGATTCCTTACTCTTCTTGCTATCCTTATCATCATCCTTTGATGCTTCTGATTCATCCGCTAAATCATTTGCTTCATCGATTGTCGCATCAATTGACTCCTGATATGTACTGTAAATCATTTTTGAGACATGCACGCTTACCGGAATAACCGCATATATTGCCAGACCAAAAATGAATATTTTTACACCTATTTTCCAAAAGAGCTCCTTTTTGCTTCCAAAATATACTGCCAACGCGAGCATTGATACCGGAATAAGCCATTTAAAAGTCAGCGCGCCCAAAATAGTCAACAGATATTTTTCAAGATATATTGCTGATACAACAATCAAAAAATATCCTGCCAGATCCATTAATTTATTTGCGACAGGAGTTCCGTCGTCTCCCGGTGCTAATGTAATAAGTGTTGAAACTGCTGTAGCACTTGCGCTCAGTTCCAGCGCAGTTGTTTTCTTTTCATCCAGATACTTTATAGTTTCTTTGTTTATTTTTGACTCAGGCGATGAATAGCTTTTTGTAAGTCCAAAAAATGAACTACCTGCAAGAATTATACACACTATAATTGCGGCTACTCTGAATAGCAGGCTTCTTTCAAACGATGAATCAGTTTTATTTTCCATAATGACTTATACCCTCAATTCTATAAAAATGTTCTTTTTGCCTCTTCCCGACTATTCTTCAAGGTAGATGCAGCTCCCTCTCCGGCAAAATATTCCTTCACCAGCTTTACAACTACACCCGAAAGCAAAAATACCGCGATAAGGTTTGGTATGACCATAAGGCCATTGAAGGTCTCCGCTATGCTCCACATCAATCCGAGGTTCATTGTCGCACCGACTATCGCAACAAGCGAATATACTACCATGAATGGCTTATTTGCCTTGGTTCCGAATAGGAACTCTATGCATCTGGTACCGTAAAGCCCCCAGCCTATGATAGTTGAAAATGCAAAACAGCACATGGCAACCGCTGTAAAGATTGATACCCAGCCGCCGTAGGTGGATGTAAATCCGCTGATGGTAAGCTCTGCGCCTGCTGCTTCTCCATAGCCTACAGAAACTCCGCTGCAGAGTATGACAAGTGCTGTGAGCGTACATATCACGATAGTATCCACAAACACCTCAAATATGCCAAAGAAGCCCTGTTTTACAGGCTTTTTGGTGTCTGCACAGGCATGTGCGATAGAGCCTGTTCCAAGACCTGCTTCGTTTGAAAAAATTCCTCTGGAAACTCCCTTTTTCATGCTCATAAAAAAGCTTCCTACTGCTCCGCCTGTCACTGCTGACGGATTGAACGCGCCCTCTATTATTGCCCCGAATACGCCCGGTATAGCTTTAAAGTTGATGATTACTACTCCAAGTGCCAGCAGAATATACATCACTGCCATAAATGGCACAAGCTTTTCAGTAACCTGGCCTATACGCTTGATTCCTCCAAGCAGAATAAGCGCAATAAGAGCGGCAAGCACTATTCCTAATATGAGATTGAGCGTAGATGCCGATTCTTTTGAAATTATATCGTAATTATATAAAGCTGAATCAATCGCTGTGGTTATGGTGTTTACCTGTGTAGCGTTTCCTGTACCGAACACGGTGAGCACGCCAAACGCTGAGAACAGATATGCCAGCCAGTGCCAGTGCTTTTTAAGACCGTTTTTAATATAGTACATAGGGCCGCCTACCAGGTCGCCGTTTGCATTTCTCTCGTGAAAATGTACAGCAAGTGTGACCTCCGAGAACTTGGTGCACATGCCCAGAAGTGCTGAAATCCACATCCAGAACACCGCTCCCGGTCCGCCTATCGCGATGGCTCCCGCAACTCCTGCCACATTTCCTGTACCGACCGTCGCCGCAAGTGCCGTACACACTGCCTGAAACGGTGTGAGCGCCCCGTCAGATGCCTCACGTTTTTTGAGCATCCTGCCAAGCGTAACCTTCATCGCATATGGAAACTTTCTAATCTGAATAAATCCCGTTCTGAAGCTCAAAAGCAGCCCGACACCTATGATACATATCATCGCAGGCACGCCCCAGATAAAATTGTTGACCACGTCATTGACTTTTTCTATTACTGATAACATCTTTTTCTCCTACCTGAATTTAGTGTAACATATAAAGTATAACACGGTTTGTACAATTTTTTATATATTTAATTTCATTTTTCCGAAGTTTTTCTTTATAAAAAACACCCAGATATAGCAATTTATCTATATCCGGGTGTTTATTTTTGTATAATATATACAGGATATCCCTCTACAGTCCCTGTGTCATCTTGTAATCTATAAGTGTCATAAGCGATTCTGACTCTATGGCGAGCTGCTCACACTCCTCAATCCACTTATCGTAGGCTTCACTCGCCTCATCCTCCGGCTCCTTTGCTTCGAGCGCCTCCATCATGGCATTGACCTCGGCAAATTCTGCCTTGATATCCTCTAAGAGAGAGTCTTTTGTTGATTTCATGGTTTCCTCCCCATTCTTTATTACGGCCCATCTTCGTGAGTCCGGTAACCAGTATACTGGCATGTTCATATAATTTAGAGCTATGTTTATCCTATATTTATTCCATTATTTATTCCATATTCGAATCGAAGTGTGGCTCAAGCATCTCAAGCTCCGCCACATCTATGCAGTTTGGAATCGTGCCGTTTATCACGTCCTGCTTACACTCTGCGTAGTCAAACCACTTTACAGAGTCGATTTCCTCCTTCTGCACGGTGATGTCAGCTTCGTCCACATCCAGCCATAGAAGAAACACCTTGCTTATCTGGTTGTCCAGGAATCTTTCTCCGTGAAACACCTCGTCTGCATGGTGCCTGTGCAGTCCACAATCGATAAGCTGTGCCGGATCTATTGTCAGCCCCAGCTCCTCCCTAAGCTCTCTGAGTGCAGACGGTATATAGTCCACACCGGCCGGTATGTGTCCCGCGCTTGATATGTCATAACAGCCCGGAAAGGAGTCTTTTTCCATGCACCTTTTCTGCAAAAGTATCTGTATGGAATTTCCACGGCGTCTGACTATCCAGACATGCGCAGTCCTATGAAGTATATTGTTTCTGTGCGCCTGCTTGCGCTCTACGGTCTGTCCTGTTGGATTTCCCTGCTCGTCCACTATATCAAAATATTCCATATGAGACTCCTTTCCCTGCTCAATAAAGTGCATTTTTTGAGATATATTATAGCTTATTTCTGATAGAAGTACCTATCCCGGAAATCAAGGATTTCCGGGATGGTTCGGCGGTCGCCGAACTTCGATTTAGCCAAATATGAAATTATGCAGGCACAATTTCATATTCGCCTTAAATCTTGTACTTCTCGTCGCTTACGTCCTATTCAATAGGTGCTCCTGCCGGCATTGGTTTCTCCGGTGTCAGGAGTGCGAGATTGCCCTCTGCATCCTCTGCGCACAGCAGCATTCCCTCTGATAAAACACCTGCGAGCTTAGCCGGTTTTAAGTTTACAAGAACCATTACCTTCTTGCCTACCATCTCCTCAGGAGAATAGTACTTTCTGATACCTGATACTATCTGCTTTGTCTGGTTTCCAATCTTTACCTGTGAGCAGAGAAGCTTCTTTGACTTCGCAACTGCCTCACATTTTACGATTTCACCAACCTGGAACTGGAGCTTTTCGAAATCATCAAATGTGATTTCTTCCTTTGCTTCCACATCCATCGGCTCAAGGTCTGCACCATCTGCGGCATTTTCACCTGCACCACAGCCACATGCTGCCTTACCCTCAACTGCAGCAAGCTTAGCCTGCTCAGCCTCAAACTCTGCTTTCTGTACCGCCTGGATTTTCTCTACCTCAGGCATCACATCCTCTGCCTTTAATCTGCCGAAGAGGATCTCAGGTTTGTCTGTAACCTTTGTGCCGCTCTCATAAAGACCAAATTTGTCAAGGTCATCGAACTCACGGAGTGTTGTGTTAAGCTGTGCCACAATCTTTTCTGCTGTCTCCGGCAGGAATGAATGAAGCAGGCTTGCTCCGATTGTGATAGACTCTGTGAGGTTGTAAAGCACCTCAGCAAGACGATCCTGCTGTGCCTCGTCCTTTGCAAGCACCCAAGGTGTTGTCTCGTCGATGTATTTGTTACAGCGGCGGAAAAGTGCGAATACCTCTGTGATGGCATCTGCCACACGAAGTCCTTCCATTTTCTTTGCCACTTTATCTCTTGTGCCGGTAACAACAGCCTTAAGATCTGCGTCAATGGAAGTCTGATCTGCATCGCCTGTTGCGCCTGTGCTCTTTACGATGCCGTCAAAATATTTATTGCTCATGGAAACTGTTCTGTTTACAAGGTTTCCAAGTATGTTTGCAAGGTCTGAGTTGAATCTCTCGATTACAAGATCCCATGTGATGATTCCGTCGTTCTCGAATGGCATCTCATGAAGCACAAAGTAACGTGTGGCATCCACGCCGAAAAGTCTGACCATATCGTCTGCGTAGATAACGTTTCCTTTTGACTTACTCATCTTGTCACCGCCCTGAAGCAGCCATGGATGTCCGAATACCTGCTTTGGAAGCGGAAGGTCAAGTGCCATAAGGAAAATAGGCCAGTAAATAGTGTGGAAACGCACGATATCTTTTCCGATAAGGTGCAGATCTGCAGGCCAGTTTTTCTTGAAAAGCTCTGATGATCCGTCAGGATCGTAACCGATTTTTGTGATATAGTTTGTGAGGGCATCAAGCCATACATACACTACATGCTTTGGATCGAAATCTACCGGAATTCCCCAGCTGAATGATGTTCTCGATACGCAAAGATCCTGAAGTCCCGGAAGCAGGAAGTTGTTCATCATCTCGTTTTTCCTTGAAACCGGCTGGATGAAATCAGGGTGTGTGTTGATATAGTCGATGAGTCTGTCTGCATATTTGCTCATCTTGAAGAAGTATGCCTCCTCCTTCGCAGGCTGTACCTCACGTCCGCAGTCCGGGCATTTTCCGTCCACGAGCTGTGACTCTGTCCAGAAGGACTCACATGGTGTACAGTAAAGTCCCTCGTATGAGCCCTTGTAGATGTCGCCCTGATCGTAAAGCTTCTTGAAAATTTTCTTTACACATTTCTCATGGTCCTCATCTGTTGTGCGGACAAAATTATCATATGATGAATTTACCATATCCCAGATTCTCTTTACCTCACCTGAAATCTGATCTACAAACTCCTTCGGAGAAATTCCGGCTGCCTCAGCCTTTTCCTGGATTTTCTGTCCGTGCTCATCTGTTCCTGTCTGGAAATATACGTCGTATCCCTCTGCTCTCTTGTATCTGGCGATTGCGTCTGCAAGGATGATCTCATATGTGTTTCCGATATGAGGCTTGCCTGATGTGTACGCAATGGCTGTTGTCATGTAATATTTACCTTTGTTTGCCAATTTAGTTTCCTCCTGTTTTCTTAAAATGCGTATAAATACATAACTTATGCCGTCTGATTTCGCATAAAGCACGTTACTGTTCACACCTAACAGTGTGACCAGCAACGATTACAGCCCATATAAAATGCCTCTCCGAGGCGGGGCTGTAATCACACAATAATTAACACTATGGCGCATAGCTTGACAGCGCGGTGTCAAGCTTGCGTCTGAACAGTTATTAAAGCACTTCTGCAAACAAGTTTGCGCGTTCTTTATGCTCATCATACTTCTTTTATACGCTAAAAAACGCCTCCTCAGGAGAAAACTCCCAAGAAGACGATTATATCGTGGTACCACTTCTCTTCACGCAGCTATCAAAATCATCCGGCATCTTTTGCCGGCACTGCTGCGCCTCTTTCCGCTATAACAGGCGGTTCCTGTCAGTATCTAGCCAATGGTTCGATACTGCTGCTCCAAAGCCATGTTCCTCCTACTTTAGGTCATCCCCTCTCAGCCTGTGTGGGATTTCTCTGTAAATCTGCCATAAAAGTACTCTCTTTTTCGTCGCTTTTATCTCATACATTTCTAGAGTAGCATGTGGTTTTTAAATTGTCAACTGTTGTAAATCAACAAACTTATCTTTCATTAAAGAAATAATTGTACTTTAATTATGGATTACTAAGCTATTCTTCCTTTAGCTCTGCAATGAGACATAATACATATACAATTCCTCAAGACCTGCCTTTACAACAGAAAAATTATAACCTCTAGGTTCACTTTCGCTTATTATTCTGTATATTTTTCCATTCGCTCCCATTTTTATGTTAACAATCATGACATTTTCTTGTTTGAATTCATCCTCAGAAGATGTTTCGACCTCGTATACCTTATTATTTAGCTTTTTTAGTAAATGCTGTGGAGTACCATGCTCAATTATTTCTCCGTGACTAAGCAATATTATTTCTTTTGCAATAAATTCGATATCAGAGACTATATGTGTAGCAATTATAATTATCTTATTCTCCGACATTTCACTCAAAAAGTTTCTAATGCGAATCCTTTCACTCGGATCAAGCCCTGCAGTCGGCTCATCCATTATCAAAATATCCGGATCATTAAGCAATGCCTGTGCTATCAATATTCTCTGCTTCATTCCACCTGAATACGAACCTATTTTTTTGTTTTTCTCAGAAGTCAAATTCACCACTTTCAAAAGGTTATCTATCTTATTTTTTGCATACTTTTTTTCTAATCCCTTTAAAGCTGCCATATACCACAGAAACTCTTCACCGGTAAAATTGTCATAAATCTCCTGTTGTTGCGGCATATATCCTATTTTTTCACGATATTTACTTCCCAATTTACTAATCGGATCTCCATCGTAATAGACGCATCCCCGATCCGCTTTTAAATTGTCCGTTATAATATTCATTAATGTACTTTTTCCAGAGCCATTAGGGCCTAGTAACCCATATATTCCCGGTGTAAGACTTATGTCTACGTTGCAAAGAGCTTTTTTGCTTTTTCCATAAGTTTTACTGATATTCTTAATACGCAGTTCCATCATATAATCCCCCTGTTTGCCAGCTTTATTAATATCATTGTTAAATTGATTTTTGAGAAGTAAAGAATTAAAGCAATAACTATAACAAACAATGTCACAAAAACCGATACTACAAATTCATTGCCTGTTTTCTTCGAAAGAGCAATTGTAATAGCTCCTATAAGTCCAAAATACAAGGCTTTTATCAAATAGATTAATGTCAGAAATACAAGTAACGATATTCCTGCTGATATTTGAGGCTCATATAATTTATTAACGTTTACTTTCAGTTCTTCTATCCCCAAAACATGCATATAACCTGCAATTGATGGTATAAGGCCGGTCAGATATATTATACCTCCAATAATTATAGCGCAGCTTTTTTTCACTCTCATTAGCCTGTATCTTCCGTTTTTTGAAGTTTTTAGCAACAGACTAACCTGCATTTCATCTTTAGAGGCAAACAGTCCCGAAATAAACATAACAAGCACTATTGATATGGTCACAAAAATAATTATATCGCTCCTATAATTTTTCATTACCGAATTCAAATTCATCTCGTCTATCATATATCCAACGCTGCCATCATCTGTCATCTTTTCATATTGCTGATTCAATCTGTCAAACGCTCTCTTTCTACTGTCTAACTCTGCTGTTATCTCGGCTGTGTCAATTCCATTATTTTCTATCGCCAATTCTATCTGATTTTCCACGCTTTGAATATACTGCTTTTCTTTTTCAATATAGTCCACAGTTTGCTCATCAATTTTTCCATGTATAGCAGACAAATACATATGATATGTCGCTTCATATGCACTCTGATAGGTATTGGCCGGCATATATGTCTTATATGAACCTATAATACCAATAGATAAAAACAACAGTAATATCCATTTTTTCTGTACAATCATCAGCTTATAAAATTCATTAACATACATATTTTCAACGCATAATAGCCGTGAAAAAATA
>OOBK01001301.1_pt1 | contig 13963 bp, 8 predicted proteins | sample 1671541 | NCBI WGS metagenome assembly OOBK01 (sample SAMN06348167, study PRJEB24527) | human gut metagenome | biome: human gut; feature: ankylosing spondylitis patient; material: feces | host: Homo sapiens | place: China | collected 2015-10 | reverse complement strand
CATACGAGATGGCCACGTGACTGGAGTTCAGACGTGTGCTCTTCCGATCTTGTAGTAGTAGAAGTCGCGCCCGTGGCTGTACATTCCGTAGTACCGGGTCAGGCCCTTCCGCCCGGCATAGACCAGCGTTTCCGCCTGTCCGCTCGAACGGATGCGGCGGAGCAGCTCATTTTCCGTGGTGTTCGTGCCGATGAGGGACGGATCATCCGACGCGGTCACGCGGTTGCCGTCCGCGAGGAGCACGATTCCCGTGATCGCGGCGTCGTAGCCGTCGAGCAGGTCCTGCACGGAGAGCACGGATTTCTGCGCGAACGCCGCCTTCGTGTGCCGCCAGGCGAGCACCGCGCCGCTGCCGTCCGCAAGGCTGTGCACGGCGGTGTCGGCGAACGAGCCGTCGGTCAGCTGCACGCGGCGGACGTAGGTGCTCTGCGGATGGCCGACCACGGCGAGCACGCGCTCCGGCTCCAGATCGGTCTGAAGCCGGGCATAGCCGATGCCGTCCGTGCTGTATTCGCAGACCAGCCTGCCCTTCGCGTCCACGACCGAAACGCCGGTCAGCCACAGCCGCTCGGTGTACTGCCGCAGCGCGTCCTCGCCGCAGTCGAGCGTCAGGCTGTCCAGCTCCTGCACCTCGGTCGTGCCGCGCACGAGCGCCTTGGCCACGGCGGTTTCGTTGTACTGCACGTAGGCGGAGGACTGCTCCTTGACGAAGCTGATCAGCTCGTTCATGCGGTCCTCGCAGCTCTGCATATCTGAATAACGGGACAGCCCGAATACCATCCCGAGGAACATCAGTCCGCCCGCAAGGCACAGGCAGGCGAAGGCTTTCCGCGAGCGCGGCTGCCGGTTTTTACTGTTCAAGCGCATCCACCTCCAGACTGTGCGCGGGGTCGTCGAGATACTTTCCGACGAGCTGCTCCATGCTGCCGTCCTCGCGCATCTGCTCAAAGACCTCGTCCAGCCGCGCCGCAAGGCCGCGCGTGTCATGTCGGGAAAAGGCGACGCCGATGCCGGTCACGAGCAGCGGCTCGTCCAGGATGCGGAAGCTCGCGCCGTAGTCCTTCATGTACTGCCGGATGGCCTCCTCGTGCGCCGCGACCGCGTCCACATAGCCGCAGTCGAGCATGGCATACTGCACGCCGCGGTCCGCGAGGCTGATGATGTCCCGGAAGGCCGGGACGTTATCGCCGCCGCGCAGGAAGATCGCCTCCGGCTTGCCGGTCGCCTGCACCGCGATGGTCTTTCCCTCAAGCTCGCTCATCGTCTCGATGCCGCTCTGCGCGCCGACCGCCACGACCTGACGGCTCGCCAGATACGGCCCCGCCCACTGATAGTCGTTCTCTCGTCCCGCCATGGAAAAGCAGCCCCAGATGCAGTCGATCTCTCCGCTGTCGACCAGCTCGGTCTTTTTCTCCCAGTCGATCGTGGTGAATTCCGCGCGGTAGCCCATGCGGCGGAACGCCTCCTCCGCGATCTCGACGTCCAGACCGGTGATGTCGCCGTTGTTATCCATGTAAACATAGGGCGGATAGGTGTCGCTGCCGACGGTGAGCGTCGGCAGCGTGCTGTCGGACGCCGCGGACGGGGCGCAGCCGGACAGCAGGAGCGCCGAGAGCGCCGCAAAAAGCGCCGAAACGCGCCGCAGCCGTTTGTATTTTATCATAGATCGCCGTGTCTCCTTTTGTCTCTCTTTCCCTGCGGCCGAAAATACCGCATATTATCATTTAGTATAACACGATTTCGCCCGACGGTACAATCCTATTATTCTCCGGGCGCTGCTGCCGGAAGTTCTCCTTTATTCTGCATTGTTTTGGTAGTATAATAAAATAGTGAATATGTGACAAAATCCGACAGGGGAGGGACCGCGACCCGGCTGCGGTCGAACGACTATGAACCGACAGAAAATCCTGATCGTTGACGACTCAGAGATGAACCGAGAAATGCTCAAGGCCATTCTGGGCGAGGGATACAAATATACAGAAGCAGAGGACGGCGCGCAGGCGCTGCGCATGCTCCGGCAGGATATGAACATCGACCTGATGCTGCTCGACATCAATATGCCGAAGGTGGACGGCTTTACCGTGCTCGAGTACATGAACCAGTTCCGCTGGATCGACGAGATCCCGGTCGTCATGATCTCCGCCGCCGACGACCACGAGTCCATCGAGCGCTGCTACGGTCTCGGCGTTTCCGACTACATCCGCCGTCCCTTCGACTCGTTCATCGTCCAGCGCCGCGTCAAGAACACGCTCACGCTCTACGCCAACCAGAAGCGGCTGATGGGCATGGTCTCCGACCAGATCTACCGCAATCAGCGGGACAACAATGTCATGATCGGCATCCTCAGCCACATCGTCGAGTTCCGCAACAGCGAGAGCGCCCAGCACGTGCTCCAGGTGCAGACCGTGACCGGGATGCTGCTGCGCAGGCTGAGCGAAAAGACCGACGTATATCATCTGACCGAGGAAAAGATCCGCCTCATCGTCACCGCCTCCGCCCTGCACGACATCGGCAAGATCAGCATCCCCGAGAGCATCCTTAACAAGCCGGGCCGCCTGACGCCCGAGGAGTTCGATGTCATCCGCACCCATCCCGCCATCGGCGCGTCCATGCTCGAGGGGCTGACGCCGTACCGCAAGGAGCCGCTGCTCAAGGCTGCCATCGAGATCTGCCGCTGGCATCACGAGCGCTGGGACGGCGGCGGCTACCCGGACGGCCTGCTCGGCGAACAGATCCCGATCTCGGCGCAGGTGGTCGCGCTGGCGGACGTATATGACGCGCTGACGAGCGACCGCTGCTACAAAAAGGCGTACAGCCACGAAACCGCCGTCACCATGATCCTCAACGGGGAGTGCGGCGCGTTCAATCCGATGCTGCTCGACTGCCTTCAGGAGATCAGCGCGCGCCTCAAGAGCTCGCTGCCGCGGCTCGCGGCCGAGCGGAGTATGAAGAAGAACGCGCAGCGCCTTTCCTCCGAGCTGCTGAAAAAGAACGAGCTGCCGCGCAGCGACCGCGCCCAGCGCGAGCTGAACCACGCCCGGGAAATGCTGACCTTTTTCGCGTCCTGCTGCGGCGGCGTGCAGTTCGAGTACGATACGCTCTCCCGGTCGATCACCGTGGTCGACTGGAGCCGCCCGTGGCGGAAGAGCCGGACGATCCTGGACGCGGACAACCCGGACAGTATGCGCCTGCTCCGGCCGGCCGACATCGAGCGGCTCCGGTGCGCCCTCAAGGCCACGACGCCCGAGAACAACGAGCTTTCCATCAGCCTGCTCCTGCCGGTCGAGGGCGAGCAGCACTGGCACAGCATCCGGATGCACACGCTCTGGTCGCCGCTCTCGCCCGGCAGCTATGTCGGCGTGATCGGCTGCATGACCGACATGCAGAAGGAGCAGGACAGCCGTGCGCCCCTCGGCTGCGCGGACCGGAGCACGGCGAACGGGCCGTCGCTCGCCGCCGAGATCCGGCGCCTCGGCGCCGTCTTTGACATCGTCCGTCTGGTCGACCCGTCGGCCAATGCCGTGCTCGAGATCGACGCGAACGGCTCGCTGCACCGCACGGGCGAGCGCTGCACCGCGTTCTGGGACACCGACAGCGGCTGCGCCAACTGCATCTCCACTCGCGCGTTCGCCGAGCGCACCACGCTCAACAAGCTCGAATTTACCCGGAACGAGATGTATTTCGTCATCGCGAAGTATGTTTCGGTCAACGGCACGCCCTGCGTGCTCGAGATGATCTCGCGGCTCAACGAGGGCCGCTGGATCGACGCGAACGGCTCGCGCTTCCTGCTCGACCGCACGCGCGGCGAGGATATGCAGCTGTTCCTCGACCCGATGACGGGCATCTATTCGCGCCGCTATTTCGAGACCTACCGCACCCACCTCGAGGGTATGGAGGGCGTAGCGCTCATCGACGTGAACAGTTTCAAGCGCATCAACGATACCTGCGGCCACGCCGCCGGAGACGCGGCGCTGCGCGACATCGCGGGCGCGATACGCTCCTGCATCCGCAAGACCGACATCCTCATCCGCTACGGCGGGGACGAGTTCCTGCTCCTGTTCCCGCGCATGACCGAGGAGATCTTCCTCGCGAAGAAAAAGCAGATCCAGCAGGCCGTGCGCAGCATCCGTATGTCCGAGTTCGCGGATATCCGGCTCTCGGTCAGCGTCGGCGGCGTCTGCGGCGTGCATCCGATCACCGAGGCCATCCGCAAGGCGGACTGCCTGATGTATCTGGACAAGGCGGAGCAGCAGCCCTGAAAATAAGCGAAAACCCCTGCCGGGGAGACAGAAAGCCTGTCCCGGCAGGGGTTTTTTGTGCTCTTTTTGCACGCTTTTAATTCTTTTCGACCGAAATGACCGTGCCGTCGAACGGGTCGGCCTCGGAGACCGTACCGGTGTAGGTGACAGTGACCGAATCGCCCTCGGAAACGTCGTCCAGACCCTCCGGCTTTGCCGAGGCGTCGAAGGTGAATTCATAGGACGCGCCCTTTTCGTCGGTCACGACGAACATGAAGTCCTTCTTCTCGTCGAGCGTACCCGAGAGCGTGCTCTCGGCCGATGCGCTGTCCGAGGACGAGGTCGCCGCGCCGGTATCCGTGTTTTCAGCCGGCTTGCTGCCGCAGGCCGTGAGCGAAGCCGCCAGCAGCGCGGTGCATGCAAGCAGCAGGAATGTTTTTTTCATGATAAATGCCTTCTTTCCCGAAGAGACGCCGTTGTTTCTGTCTCTTCGTCAGACTTAGACGCAGCGCGTGCGGGAAAGTTCCGGGTGCGGGAAAAATTTTTTTCGGAAGCATTCACGCCTGATCCTGTGCCGGCGTCTCCGCGCTCTCCGTGAGCAGCCGCAGCAGGTCGTCCGGCGGCAGCGGACGGGAGAAATAGTAGCCCTGTATCATGTCCACGTTCCAGCTGCGCAGCAGCTCCATCTCCTCCTGCGTCTCCACGCCTTCCGCGACGATGCGGTAGCCGAGGCGGCAGAAGGCCGCGACGATGCTCTGGTAGAAGAGGGCGGCCTTTTTGTCCGTGCAGATATGGAACAGGAGCGAGCGGTCGAGCTTGATGACCGAAAAGGGCAGCTGCATGACCGTGTTCAGGTTGGCGTAGCCCGAGCCGAAATCGTCCAGACACAGGCCGATGCCGGCCGCCTGGAGGCTCTCCGCCACGCGGGTCAGGCTCGCGGAATACTCGGTCGCGACGGTCTCGGTGATCTCGAACTGGAAGCAGGAGCAGGGGAGACCGTACTCGCCGAGGATGCGGACGAGGTGGCTGCCGCTCTCGCTTTGGATGAGGTCGAGCGGCGAGAGATTGATCTTGACGTTGGCGATGCTCGCGCGGAGCGCCGGGTTTTCGCACAGAAAACGGCAGACGCGCCGCAGCTGGAGCTCGGTGATCTGGGTGATGAGGTGGTTCTTTTCCGCCAGACGGATGAAGATATCCGGGGAGATCCAGCCAAGCTCGGGATGACGCAGGCGGCTGAGCGCCTCGAGGGTGACAAAGCGCTGCTGATGCAGCGAATAGACCGGCTGATAGTAGACCTCGAACAGATCCTCCGCGATCGCGCGGTGCAGGAACTGCTCGACCTGCTTGTTGTAGTGGAAGCTGTCCATGGTCTTGCGGTCGTTCTGGATGACCTGGGTCTCGCCGCTCCGGGAGACGAGGGACTCGAGATATTCCGCGTAGTCGAGCACGAGACCGCTCGTGCCCAGCTTTTCCGCGTTCACCACGCCGCACAGGATGACCGGCGTGGGGGCGGCGTGCGCGTCGTCCGGCTGCGTATGGAACAGCTGCCGCAGGCGCGTCAGGCAGGTCTCGTACTCGCGCAGCGAGAACGTCATCAGCAGGAAGCGCTTGCCCGAGATGCGGAACACGTTCCGATCCGCGATCTCCTGCATCCGCTCCGCCGCGCGGCGCAGAAATTCGTCGCCGTTCTGCACGCCCGCGACCTTGTTCATGTGGTCAAGCTGGTAGGCGTAGACCGTGATGATGTGAAAGGCCTTGTGCGCGTCGGTCAGCTCGTCCATTCGGCGCAGCAGGTATTGCTTGTCGTTCAGGCCGGTCAGGCTGTCCATGCACGCGCAGGGGTTGTTGATGGTCAGATACATGGCGAGGATGCTGAGCGAGAGGCCGAAGCCGGTCGTCAGCACCGAGGGATTGACGGCCTGCGCGGCGATGCCGAGAGCGGCGAGCGCAAAGACCGCGAGCAGCTCCGTGAGCGTGCGGCGGCTGACAGACGCGCGGTGCACCGCGACAAAGACCGCCGCCCCCGCGATGTGCAGCAGGGCGCTGACGTACAGCAGCAGATACCACGGGCCGTGGCGGTAGCCGGTGCTGTCGAAATAGAACAGGATCTCGGTGAAGGGGTTGGTCAGAATGACAAAGACCAGAGCGATGGTCGGGATGCCCATGCGCAGCACGACCGAGGGCGCGATCACGCGGCTCGTGCACAGTGTACAGACGTAGTACAGCAGCAGGAGCGGCAGGAGCGCCTGAAACAGGTAGAACACCGTGTTCGAGAGCATGCGTCCGACGCCGAAGCTGTACGGGGCGTACAGGATGAAGGCCGTGCTGACCAGCTCCGCGGCAACGTCCAGACTGACGATGCTCAGCAGACGGCGGAACATCAGGCTGTTCCGGTCATCCATCTGCCGCTGGCGGGAATACTGCCATATGACGACCAGCAGCACCGCCATTGCGGCAATCAGATAATGTATGTTGGTTGTCATTCGGCGTCTCCTCCCAGTCCGGCTTCGTTTCTCTTCAAATGTGCGTCGGCCTCGGCCTTCCATGCGCTGATGCTGCGCGACTTTCCGTCCTCGTCGCACAGGCGGCTGAAGCCGAAGGTCATGATAATGCGTGCGCGCGGCGCGCAGGTTCGGTTGTAGCGTGCGACGACCGCGCGGAACTGCCGGTGCAGCTGTCCGGAGTCGATATGCGGCTCGGGGCGGATGAGGGCGAACTCGTTGCCTCCCGTGCGGAAGCACAAGACGCTCTCGCCCGCCTCCTCGCACGCGCGGCAGAAGTCGGCGACGCACTGCGCCGCCGCGATGACCGATTCATCTCCCGCCTGAAGGCCGAAGCGGTCGTTGCGCTCGTTCAGGCCCTCGAGCCGGATATAGGTCAGTACCGCGTCGCGGCAGCCGGCCTTGCCGGTGCGGATGCGCTCCATGTATTCCTCGAACGCGCGGCGGTTCGGCAGGCCGGTCATGCGGTCCTCGCGCTGCATCTGATGGCTGATGCGGTGCTCCATGTGAAAGCGCATGTCCTCGGCCGCCTGGCCGATCAGGCCGTACAGCAGCAGGATGATGAACAGCAGCACGCCGAACTGGTACACAGCGTCGTACCAGTAGATATGGAGCAGCCAGTACAGCACGAGCGCGGCCACGCCGAACGCGCCCAGTGCGGCGAACGCTTCAATGCGCAGCCGGAGCTGCGGCGCGGGCTGCTCGCGGTACGAGCGGAAAAGCGCCGTCAGCATCGCCGCGACGCCTGCCGTCAGCAGCAGGTGCGTCAGCGGCAGCATGGCGATGAACGGCACGCCGAACAGCCGGTACGCCGCGCCCTGTGCGATGGCGTTGGCGCAGAACAGCGCGATGCACACATCGGGAACGAGCCGCAGCCTGCCGCTGACCGTGTTGCGGACGAAATGCACCATCGGGATGGGCATGGTCATGAAGGCGTAGAAGGAAATGACGCTCCCGGCGGCGCCGTCCCGTCCGTAGATCTGATACAGCGCGGAATCGGTCAGGCACCACAGGCTGCACAGCAGCAGAAAGACCGCCACATCGAGAAAGCGGAGCTCGCGGATGCCGAAAAAGCTCATGTAAAAGAAGATCAGCAGCGCGAGCACGGCGAGCACGAGCATGGCGAGCATCATGCCGATGGAGAACAGCGAGGACTGGATATGGTGGCCGGTGACGGCCGGCGCCGTGCCGAGAACGGGCGCGGCGAGCGCGACCGCGCGGCCGGAGAGCGGCGTCAGGGTCAGGCTGAGCGTCTGTTCGCCGATGTTGTCCGGAAGCTCCGCATCCGCCCACAGGCGGCCCTTCATCTGCGCGTTCTTCGGGAAGGCGTTGTCCTCGTAGAGGTAGAGCAGGGTTTCGCCCGCCCGGATCTCGATGCCGTATTCCACGCCGCGCGCGCTCAGCACCTTTCCGCCGTCGCTGTCGGTCAGCGTGTCGTTATACAGGGTGAGCGTCTGCCCCGGCTGAGCCGGGAGCGCGGCCGGGAGCGTGACATCGCGCCGCACGCCGTCCGTCAGCTGGTACCAGCCGGTGCTGAGGGCAGCGAACGCCTCGTCCGGCTCGTGCTGATGCAGTCCGGCGGCGAGCAGCAGCGCCATCGCCGCGATCAGCAGCAGGACGAGCGTCTCCGCGGCGCGGCGCAGGGTCCTGTTTTTCATGCCTCTTCCTCCGTCCGGTCGTTTTCATGATGGCGCTGCTTGGTCTCGTACATCCGGCTGTCCGCCGTGATGCGCACCTGGGAAGCGCCGCCGTCCTCCGGGTAGCAGGCGCAGCCGCAGCTGACGCCGACCGAAAGCTCTTTTCCGTCGATGACGACAGGGGCGGAAAGCGTGGTCTGGATGCGCTCGGCCATGCGGGCGCGCTGTCCTTCGTCCATGTCGGCGCTGACGATGAGCGCGAACTCATCGCCGCCGATGCGGAAGGCGTAGTCCCTGCTGCGGATGCAGCGCAGCAGCCGCGCGCTGATCTCTTTGAGCAGCCGGTCGCCCATGGCGTGACCGTAGGTGTCGTTTATCGGCTTAAAGCGGTCGAGATCGAGGTAATACAGCACGAACGGCAGCTTTTTCGCCTCGCAGATGTTCAGGACTCTGCTGAAATAGCGCTCGTTGAACAGGCCGGTCAGGCTGTCCGTGTTCGCCATGTTCTCGAGCTCGACCTTCTGCCCGATGTCCTGCACGATCTGCATGACCTCATAGACCGTGCCGTCCGCATGCCACGCGACCGGAATGATGGTCAGGACCAGGTAGGCGTTCTCCGTCCGGCTGCAATACTCGATCTTGAGATTGTCGTTCGGCTTACGCAGCACGCTGCGCAGGTATTCGGGCGTGAGCAGGCGCGAGAGCTTGGCGTTTTCCGTTTCGGTCAGCGCGACATAGCGCTCGGAGATGGTCTTGACCATTTCCGAATACTGTCCGGAGGTCGGATAGAGCGGCTTACTGAGGCGCAGCTCGCGGTAGCGGTAGCGGTTGGTGTCCAGATTGACGATGGAATAGCGGTCGACGATGCGGCTCATGCTTTGCAGCAGGCGGTCGCTCTGCATCTTTTCGCGCTCGAGGCTCAGCCGCGCCTCCTCCTCGCGCCGCAGGCGCAGCTGGCTCTCCATGCTCAGCGCCAGCACCACGATGATGACGGTGAAGATGCCGAGCGCGCCGAGCGCGAACGAGGTAGACTGCTGCACGCTGCGCATCGCGCCGTCCACCTCGTCGGCGTGGATGATGCCGACGAGTGCCCAGTCAGGAAAATCGGTCGGTATCGCGATCAGATAATTTCGCGCTCTCGCGCAGGTGAACTGCGCGCTTCCGCTCTTGCCGAGCTGGATGCAGTCTCTGATGTCGTCCATGGTGCCGTATTTCCATTCGGCGTGCGCGTCGATGTCGTACAGATTGGTCAGACCCTTGCACAGCTCGGTCTGCGGCTCGAGCGCGAGCACGATGTCGCCGTTCGTGCGCACGATATAGCAGTCGCTCTGACCGCTGTACATACTGCCGTCGACCAGATCGTCGACCACGTCCGTGTCATAGCTGACCGCGAGGCCGGTATAGGTCACGCCGTCCAGCGTTATGTTCCGGCTCAGCGGCATGGCGAACACGATCTTAGGCACGCCGTAGCTCGCCGTGTAGGTGGAGACGATCGGCCCGTCCTCGTTGTACAGCTCCTGAATAACGCCGCTGATGCTGCCGGCGCTGCCCTTTCGCCCATCTGCCGTTAGATACTGCGAGTCTTCGTTGAGCAGATAGAAGTCGCTGTAACGCCACGACTCCTTGCTGCCCTGCACATCCGGCCAGATGTTTTCAGCATCCGCGTCGCTGCCTGTGTTCTTCAACAGACCGTCCCACTGCCCCAGCACGGTCCAGTTTCGCTGCACGAACAGCGTAAAGGTCTTGGAGATCTGCGAAAAGCTCTCAAACAGATTATCCGAGCTTTCCTGATAGATTTTCATGCCGATGTAGCTGCTGTAAACGCCGATGCCCGCCGCGAACACCACAGCAAGAAGCGCGGTCAGCATAGCGATGCTCGGTCGTTTTTTCATGCACATCCCTCCTCAATGATGTTCTTCCATTCCCCCTTTCTGTTCCATAATTATACTATTTTTCGAGCGAAAAAGAAAGGGAGGATTGCACCCTATCAGTATTTATTTTCCCCGCGCCGCCATGAATAAAGTTATAAAGTCACAACGTTTCGAAGTTATAACGTTTTAACTTTCCCGCGCGGCAAGGGCAAAAAATATCCTCTCCCGTTTAACACAGGAGAGGATATTACGGTATATACAGAAAGCCGATGCGGTATCCCCGGGGTAATTCATACAGAAAGGAAGAATATCATTGAATTAGGCTATAGATATTTAGGGGGGGTATACTGCTTTCCGTGCCGGGTATGGCAAGTGAGTCCGGCGCGGGGAAAGGAGGGATGGGTAATAGGTGGGATATAATATTTCATGCTTCGGGAAGGGGATACCGCGGGCTTTTTGTAACAGATTAGTCCTCCGCGAGCTTCTTGTAGCGCGCGTAGCGGGCCTTGACGTCCTCGACTTCCTTCGCGTACAGGGCGTCGGCCTTGTCCGGGAAGTTGTTCTTGAGGGAGGCGAAGCGGTTCTCGCCCATCAGGAAGTCCATGACCTTGTCGGTGTCCGGCTCCTTGGAGTCGAGCTGGAACGGGTTCTTGCCCTCCGCGATGCGGCGCGGGTCGTAGCGGTACAGGTGCCAGTAACCGCACTCGACTGCCTTCTTCATCTCGTCCTGAGAAGTGCCCATGCCGGCCTTGATGTGCTGCTCAAGGCACGGGCAGTAGCAGATGACGATGGACGGGCCGTCGTAGGACTCGGCTTCACGCAGCGCCTTGAGGGTCTGCGCCTGGTCTGCGCCCATTGCGACCTGTGCAACGTAAACGTACTCGTACTGCATCAGGATCGCGCCGAGGTCCTTCTTTGCGACCTTTTTGCCGCTTGCTGCGAACTTTGCAGTTGCAGAAGTCGGGGTTGCCTTGGAGGACTGGCCGCCGGTGTTCGAGTAAACCTCGGTGTCGAGAACGAGCAGGTTGACGTCCTGATTCTGCGCCATGACGTGGTCGATGCCGCCGAAGCCGATGTCGTAAGCCCAGCCGTCGCCGCCGATCGCCCAGACGGACTTCTTTGCGAGGAATTCGCGGTTGTCGAGGATGTACTTGACCTCGTCGGTCTGCTCTGCTGCTTCGAGAGCTGCAATCAGCTTGTCGGAAACCTCACGGGACTTCTCGCGGTCGTTCCAGTCAGCGAGGTATGCCGCTGCTTCCTCAGCCGCAACGCCGGCGTTCTTCAGCGCCTCGATACGGATGAGCAGCTCCTTGCGGATAGCGTCCTGTGCATGGTAGAAGCCGAACGCGAACTCTGCGTTGTCCTCGAACAGGGAGTGCTCCCATGCCGGGCCGTGACCCTTGCAGTCGCGGCAGTACGGCAGGATCGGTGCGCCGCCGCTGATCGCGGACGAGCAGCCTGCCGCGTTGCCGACGTACATGCGGTCGCCGAACAGCTGGCTGAGCAGCTTGATGTAGGTGGTTTCCGCGCAGCCTGCGCAGGCAGCGGAGAACTGGAAGTAGGGCTTTGCGAACTGAACGTTCTTGACGCTCTTGTCGTTGATTACGTCCTTCTTGAGGTAGGTTTCGTTCATTGCGACGTCGTCGAACAGCGGCTGCTCGGACTTCATCTCCTCGAACGGCGCCCAAGTCAGCGCGTCCTTTGCCGGGCACGCGGTCAGGCACACGCCGCAGCCGAGGCAGTCATACGGCGAGAGCTGCATACGGAAATTGTACTTCGGCGCGTCCTTGCCGAGGCCCTTTGCGGGAGCGGTAACGAAGGAATCCGGAACACCGGCCTTCTCCTCGTCGGTCAGCAGAACCGGACGGATTGCCGCGTGCGGGCAGCACATCGAGCAGCGGTTGCACTGGATGCAGGCCTCGGGATTCCACTTCGGAACCTTGGTCGCCACGCCGCGCTTGGAGTAAACGGAAGTGCCGTTCTCCCACGTGCCGTCGAGCACGCCGTACTTCTGGAATACGGAAACCGGGAGCTTGTCGCCCTGCTGCTTGTCGAGCGGCATTACGATGTCGCGGACGAACGGGGTCATGTTCTTCGGCTCTGCAACCGGCTCGTCGGTCGCGTCCGCCCATGCAGCCGGGATCTCGACCTTAACGGTCGCCTGAACGCCGAGATCGACCGCCTGGTTGTTCATGTCGACGATCTTCTGACCGGCCTTCTTGAAGTAGGAGTTATAGTTGTTCTTCTTCATATCCTCGATCGCGAGGTCCATCGGGATGACCTTGGTGAGGGCGAAGAACGCACCCTGGAGGATGTTGTTGGTGCGCTTGCCGAGGCCGATAGCCGCCGCCAGCTTTGCCGCGTCGATGATGTAGAAGTTTGCGTGCTTGCGTGCGAGGTCGCGCTTCATCTTCGCCGGGAGGTGCTCCTCGAGCTCCTCGACCGACCACGGGCAGTTGAGCAGGAAGGTGCCGCCGTCCTTGAGGTCTGCGGTGACATCGTACTTTTTAACGTAGGTCGGGGCGTGAACCGCAACAAAATCCGCGGAATTGACCAGATAAGTGCTGAGAATCGGCTCGTCGCCAAAGCGCAGATGGCTCTGCGTCAGGCCGCCGGACTTCATCGTGTCGTAAGAGAAATACGCCTGCGCGTACTTGCCGCCGACAAAGCCGATGGTCGAAATCGCGTTCTTGTTCGCGCCGACCGTGCCGTCGCCGCCGAGACCCCACAGCTTGCAGCTGATCTGGCCCGGATGCGGCAGCTCGATTTCGGTGTAGTCGAGCGAGGTGTGGGTTACGTCATCGTTGATGCCGATGGTGAAGTTGTTCTTCGGCGCGTCCTTCGCGAGGTTATCGTAAACCGCGATGAACTGACCCGGGGTGGTGTCCTTGGAGGACAGGCCGTAGCGGCCGCCGACGACGGTGATGTCGTTTCGGCCGGCCTGATTGAGGGCGGTCACAACGTCGAGGTATACCGGCTCGCCGACCGAACCGGTCTCCTTGCTGCGGTCGAGAACAGCGATCTTCTTGACGGAAGCCGGGATTGCAGCTGCGAAATGCTTGACCGAGAACGGGCGGTACAGGTGGATCTGCACCATGCCGACCTTGCGGCCCTGCGCGTTCAGGTAGTCAACGGTCTCCTTGACCGCCTCGGAAGCCGAGCACATGACAACGATAACTTCTTCTGCGTCCGGCGCGCCGTAGTAGTTAAACAGCCGGTAATCCGTGCCCAGCTTCTCGTTGATGGTGTTCATATACATCTCAGTAGTGGCAACCGCGTCGTTATAGTAGCGGTTTCAGGCCTCTCTGTGCTGGAAGAACACATCACTGTTCTCCGCAGAGCCGCGCAGCACCGGCTTCTCCGGGTTCAGGGCGCGGGCGCGGAACGCCTGCACATCGTCCATATCCACCATAGACCGCGGATCCTCATAGTCCCAGGTCTCAATCTTCTGCACCTCATGAGAGGTACGGAAGCCGTCAAAGAAATGCAAGAACGGCACACGGCTCTTTAAGGTAGACAGGTGAGCCACAGCGCCCAGATCCATTACCTCCTGCACATTGGCAGAGCAGAGCATGGCATAGCCGGTCTGGCGGCAGGCCATCACATCGGAATGGTCGCCGAAGATGTTCAGCGCCTGGGTGGACACGGTACGGGCGGAGACATGGAACACGGCGGGCAGCTGCTCGGCTGCGATCTTGTACATGTTGGGGATCATC
>OOBK01001290.1_pt1 | contig 14058 bp, 10 predicted proteins | sample 1671541 | NCBI WGS metagenome assembly OOBK01 (sample SAMN06348167, study PRJEB24527) | human gut metagenome | biome: human gut; feature: ankylosing spondylitis patient; material: feces | host: Homo sapiens | place: China | collected 2015-10 | reverse complement strand
CCACATCGTATGCCCCTGCTGAAAGTGCCTTCACTGTTGTCATAATCTTTTCAAGACTCTCTGCCGGTTCTTTATCTTCCAGCATATCCTTTAAAGAATCCAGACTAAAATCATTTTTTTCAAGGAACTGTGTAAACTTTGTAATGGCTTCTTTTGCAAATCCTTTTTCTGTCAGTTCTGCTTCTACACCGTCCATGCCGATTTTATCCAGCTTATCAAATGTAATGCACACACTGTCTAATTCATTTTCCGCAAAGCCCATCTGCATTAATACGGCACGTAACAGTCTTCTGTCGTTTAACTTAACTTTGAAATTCTTCATGCCGATTGCCTGTAATGCCTTTGTGGTTGTTAAAATCAGTTCGATTTCCGAATCGTTGGATTCTGAACCGATAATATCAATATCACACTGGATAAATTCTCTTAATCTGCCCTTCTGCGGACGTTCTGCACGATACACACGGTCCATCTGGATACATTTCATCGGAAGTGTCAGCTTGTCTTTATTATTCGCATAATATCTGCTGAGCGGCAGTGTCAAATCATAACGCAGTCCCATATCCGCAAGCACATTCTCATTTTCCGAAGTCACGCCTGATGCCAGTGCCTTATCCAGCTTATCGCCGCGCTTCATAATCTTGAAAATGAGGTTCAGATTTTCTCCGCCATCACTTTTATCCAGATTTTCAATATCTTCAATTACAGGTGTAATAATATGTTCAAATCCATTGGCAAGATAGACTTCAAGAATCTTCTGCTGTAAATAGTCCCTGATTTCCACTTCCTTTGGAAGATAATCGTTTGTTCCTTTAACCGGTGTAACCTTCATAATTGCCTCCTAGACTTTTCCTTAAACTCACTTCTTCTTATCATACCATATCCGGCATTTGAAATACAAGGTCTTTCACGCACTTCTTTGCGCCCTAAGCACACGGTCATCACACGGTTTCTTTTTTACGGTTTAAATAAGACACTGCCGAAAGTGCCGCAACATTGCCCTGTCCCGCCGCTTTAATATACTGGTACGGTGTTCCCGCAATATCGCCACAGGCAAATAATCCCGCCACATTGGTTTCCATCTGCAGATTGACGGCGGCATGATTTTTTTCGGTCTTTAAGCCCGGAACGAGCTGTCCCGGAAAGACGGCTTCCCGTAAAATGAAAATGCCGTCCACCGGATACAGCTTTCCGTCAGTCTTTAACTGCTCCACTTTCATCGTGCCGGTAATCTCTGCCGGCTTTTCCGTACAGATTTCAATGTTACCGGAAAGCTCCGGCAATACAGCTTCTTTGCCCATTGGAAAGTATAACACTTTTCCCACAATTTCCGCTAAATACTGTGCTTCCTCAACGGATTCTTTAGTATATCCGATAACTGCGACTGTCTTTCCTTTAAAAAACTGTGCATCACACGTTGCACAATAGCTGACGCCGCGTCCCAAAAATTCATTTTCACCCGGAAACGGCTTATCCGCCGTCATGCCGCAGGCTAAAATCACGCTGTCTGCCCGGTACTGCTCATCTCCTGCCTGAATGGCAAAGTAACTGCCCATTGCATAGACGGCATGCACTCTTTTTTTCGTAATCGCAATCTGCAATTCGTCCAAATGTCTTTTATATGCCTGTGCCAGCTCCTCTCCCGAAACGGCAGGCAGTCCCGGATAATTTAAAATCCGGTGTGCTTTTGCCACCTTACTGCTCACCGGCTCAGCGCCGAACAAAAGTATCTCTTTATTTCTGATTTTTGCGGTAATAGCGGCAGAAATGCCCGCCGGTCCTGTACCGATAATCGCAATGTCCGCAGTCTTTATATCCTGTGCCACTTGTCATGCTCCTTTCACTTTTTTGCATTTTCCTTCAGTGCTTTTCAAATTTTTTCGCACCTCTGCACCATATTACTCTGTTAGTATATTGCAAAATATGTATGTCATACCCGTTCTTATCCGCAATCCACGGTAATTTTCGTATCCGATAAAAATCTGTTCTCTGTCCATGTCCTCACATATTTGCACTTACCTTAATTATAAATGGAATACCACCGTTGCCACATTAAAGTATATCAGTATTGAACAGGTATCCACAATCGTTGTAATCAGCGGCGATGCCATAATTGCCGGGTCAAAATGCAGCTTCTTTGCAAGCAGTGGCAGAATGCAGCCGATAAGCTTTGCAAAAATAACTGTAATAACCAGTGAAATTGAAATGACAACCGCCAGCGAAAAGTTCTTATACATCAGCAGGATTCTAAGCCCGTTTGCCAGTGCCAGAATCACACCGACAATAATTGAAATCCGGAATTCCTTAAACATCACCTTAAAAATATCACGAAAGGTAATTTCTCCCAGTGCAATCCCACGGATAATCAGCGTGGAACTTTGTGAACCGCAGTTACCGCCTGTATCCATCAGCATTGGAATAAAGGATACTAAAATCGGCACTGCTGCAAACGCATTTTCATAGTGTGTGATAATCACGCCCGTTGCCGTAGCGGATAACATCAGCACCAAAAGCCACACAATTCTGTTTTTGGCATGTGTCAGTACCGGTGTTTCAAAGTAAGATTTTTCACTCGGATTGACTGCTGCCATGAGTGACATATCCTCTGTCGCTTCATCAACCACAACATCGAGTGCATCATCGACCGTAACGATTCCGACCATACATTCATCGGTATCCAGAACCGGAAGTGCCAGCAAATCATATTTTGAAAATAACTGTCCGACCTGCTCCTGGTCATCGCCCGTATGCACAAAAATAATCTCTGTCCGCATAAGTTCTTCAATCGTTTTGTCGTCATCTGCCACCATTAAGTCTTTGGCGGTCACAATGCCTACCAGTCTGCGCGCTTCCAGCACATAGCAGGTATAAATCGTTTCCTTGTGGATTCCTACTTCTTTAATATGTGCCATTGCCTGCTTTACGGTCATGGTGCGCTTGAGTGACACATATTCTGTTGTCATAATGCTGCCTGCGCTGTCCTGCGGATAATCCAGCAGAATATTAATCTGCGCACGCTTCTGCGGATTGATATTGGATAAAATCCTTGTTACGACATTTGCCGGTAAATCTTCCAGTAAATCCACGGTATCGTCCATAAACATATCGTCTATGATTTCTTTTAATTCCGTTTCCGTGAAAGCATCAATCAGACAGCTCTGTGTTGCATTGCTCATATTGGCAAAAACTTCGGCTGCTTTTGCTTTCGGAATCAGACGGAATGCCTGTGCAAGTTCCTTTTCTTCAAATTCTGACAGCAGTGAGGCAATGTCTACTGCATTCATCACATTTAAAATGCTTCTGATTGCTTTGAATTCTCTTGCTGCCAGAAGTTCCATAAAAATGTTCTTCTCCATTTTCTATGCTCCCTTCTGTCGTATCCGTATTGTGTAAATTTTCCGAATGATAACTGACACCCGAATCCATTTGCCTCACCTCCTTTAATACTAAAAAAACTCCGTCTGACGACGGAGTTTGAAATTCAATCTTAATCTTTGCGCACCTGTTTCTTTATCTGGTGCTGCGCTTCCGTCGTCCAAGCTTTAGCATCACAGGGCATATTAGTTGCATTAGGTTATGCCTTAAACCGACATAGCCTGCTGACCAACGATTTGTGTCTCCACAAATTTGCGGCAGCAACCTTAGGAAAATCCAAATCCCTGTGGTAACCTCACCTACCGAAGTATTTCGTTTTTTTCATTATAGACACAGAAAATAAAATCTGTCAACTGCTTTTTTCGTAAAAATCATACTTACCGTGTTTTTTCTTCGTCCATAAAATAAAGCCTTGCGCCGAAATCCGGGAAGTAACGCACTTCATCATTCAGTCCCGTTGCGCAGAATGCCTGCTTTAAGCGCACACCGCAGTACATCAGCGTATCGCCGAATACATGGTAGTCCTCCCGCTCACCGTTTATTTTAATCCATTTGGCGGCGAGGTGCTGTATCAGGGAATCCTGACGGATATGCACCGGCGATGCGGTGTTGACCAAATCCCCGAAATCCTTGATATTGTACTTTAACGCACGATTGTAAAAATGATACTGCTTTTCAGGGTCTAATCCCTTTGCATAAAAGCATGTATGCGGCGTGTTTGCCACCGCAAGTTTATTCATCAGCAGTCCGACCGCTTCGGAAGTATCTTTTTTGACACAGCTCCACTCCATCAGACTGCCGCCGCCCGCCGACAGTACACTGCTGTCACGGATATCCCTGTCCGAAAAACTTCTGCCGCGGTAAAAAATCCCCCGCTGGAACAGCTCCCGCTTTTCTTTATACAAGGTAATCTGTGCTTTCACCGCCTCAAGTTCTTCTTTGGACATATCACAGAAATTACATTCATAACCCAAATTCCCGAAAGCCGCCACGGCAAAGCGTGTTTCAAGCGGTGTGCGGCGCAGTGTCTGGTGATTCGGGCTTGCTGAAACGTGTGAACTAAGCACGGACGGCGGATAGCCGTAAGTGTAATTGTTCTGAATCTGCGCGCGGCTGACCGCATCTGTATTATCGCTTGCCCAGATTTGCGGAAAATAACACAAAATGCCGAGGTCAAAGCGGTTGCCGCCTGCCGCACAGCCTTCAAATAAAATATCCGGAAAACGTTTTGTCAATACGTCCATGCAGTGATACAGCCCGCAGATATAGCGGTGTGCCGCTTCACCCTGTCTGTCCGGCGGCAGATACGGTGAATAATCATCACTGAAAATCCGGTTCATGTCCCATTTGACATAAGAAATATCCGCACTGGAAAAAACACGGCTCATTTCTTCAATGACAAATTCCTGCACCTGCGGATTGGCTAAATCTAAAATCCGCTGGTTTCTGCCCTCGGAATGATTCCTGCCGGGAACGGCAGCTGCCCAGTCCGGGTGCTTTTCATACAAACGGCTGTTGACACTCACCATTTCCGGTTCTACCCAGATACCAAAATCCAGTCCAAGTGCTTTGATTTTCTGCGCAATTCCCAAAATTCCGCCCGGCAGCTTCTTTTCATCGGCATACCAGTCCCCAAGGGAACTCTTATCGTCATTCCGGTTTCCAAACCAGCCGTCATCCATGACAAACAGTTCGATTCCCGCTTCTTTTGCCGCCTTTGCAAGGCGTAGCAGTTTCCTTTCATTAATGTCAAAATACGCCGCTTCCCAGCTGTTTAACAGCACCGGGCGCAGTTTCCGTTTCCATGTGCCGCGAACAACATGCTCCTGCACAAAATCATGCAGTTGGTGACTCATTTGATTATAGCCTGATGCCGCATAGGTCAGCACCGCTTCCGGTGTTTCAAAAACTTCACCTGTGCCAACCGTAAAGCAGAAATTTTTCGGCTGGATACCGGAAACGATTCTTGTACGTCCTGCCTGCACCTCTACAGCTTCATAGTGGCTGCCGCTGTAAATAAGATTTATTCCGAAACACTCTCCGGTGTCCTCGGTCGTTTCTTTTCTGCCAAGCATGATAAACGGATTGGCACGGCTCGATGACGTTCCCGTAAAGGATTCATTGACATATTTTCCGGTTTCAAGCACGGCTTCACTGCGGTTCATTTCCCGTGTCCATGCGCCGTGAAATGTTGAAAGCACATAGTCTGCCCTGTGTAAATCAAGCTGCATGCTCATCAGCCGCCTAAGCTTCACAGGCTGTTCTCCTTCATTTTTAAAAACAGCGCGCCTTGTAATCACATCGCAGTCTTCGTATACGTCATAATACAGTTCCAGCTTTGTTTTTCCTTCTTTGTCTGCCAATACGACCTTTAGCTGTTCGGATTTGCCGTTTTCATCATATGCACCCGGAAGTGTCTGCAAGCCGCATTTTGTTTCGGAAATCTGTGCGCTCTCAAACAAAAAATCCGCCGTTGTACTGCCATCCGCATATTCTGTTTCAATAAACGGTTCACGGATATCGCCTTTTCCGTAAGACGACATTTCAAGACAGCAATCCTCCAATGAAAGATTTTCAAAACTGCTGTCATACGCAATCGTATTGCCCGGAAGAAATGCCCTTTTTTCCATCATTACGGTCTGCTGTGCATGAATCCGCCTTCCATAATACAAATGCTCCGGATGTCCGCTCTCCATGACACAAAATACATAAGACGTATGCCGTGTATGCAGTGCATACAGATTTTTTTCTATCGTAATCATATCGGAAATCCTTTCTTTATCATATATACCTTTTAAGCCCGCAGTGTATTGCTAATCTCCTCCATTTTACTCTCTGTCAGAATATATTTCTTATGAAAATAAAACACAGCAAGTAACAGTCCTGCAATCGGAAGTACCGTCATTGTCATACGCAGTCCGACCAGCGAACCGCCTGCCTGTATGGCTTCTCCCGCCACAACTGCCGTATCCTGACTTAAGTGGCTCAGCGACAGGCACACGGATACAACCAGTGCCGCTACACCGGAAGCTAATTTTACAACAAATGTCTGCATAGAAAAAATCACGCTCTCGTCCCTGCGCTTATTTTTTAATTCACCATAATCCACGGTATTGGCAAGGAAAATGGTTGTAAGCACCAGTAACATGCCGTTTGCCGCAAAGATGAAAAATGCCGGAATAAACAGTATAAATACATTGGACATTGTTGTAAATACAAGCACCAGCAGCACTAAATATCCTGCTATCGCCATGGCATGGCTCACGTAAAAAATGCGGATTGTATTTAAAAATTTACGCAGTAACGGAAACAGAATCATCATCGACAATATCTGTATTGCACCGCCAAAGGTGTTAAACAGCGTATAGCCGTTGTACCAGTCCGCACCGCCGAAATCATATTTAAAAAAGTAAATCACCAGATTGGACGTAATGTATACCGATGTATTAATCAGCACAATGGTAATAACAACCGTCATTGCCTGGTCATTTTGCAGTAATGCCTTAAACATCTGCTTTATGGACGGCGCATCGACATCAACCGTTGATTTTTCTTTGATATTCAGACAGGTAATCAGAATGAATACAAAAAACAATACGGATAAAATCAGGGCAAACCACTTAAAGCCCGTTCTTTCATTGCCGTTTCCGAAAAAGTAGACGCACTGCATAGTGATAACCGTTACAAGTGCAGAACCGACCCCGGCGCAGGAACGTGCGAGCGTGGAAAGATTTTCACGTTCCTTTCCTCCCTGCGTAAATGCCGGAATCATGGACCAGTACGGAATATCCATCATGGTATAGGTCACACCCCATAAAATGTATGTAACCGCCGCATAGGCTACCAGCCCGCCGCCGTCCAATGCAGGCGGTGCCGCAAACATCAGATACAACACGATGGCATTGAGCGCCGTTCCCACAAACAGCCACGGACGAAACTTCCCGAACCGTGTCCTTGTCTTTGCCACAATAACCCCCATAACCGGGTCATTAAACGCATCAAACACGCGCGCCGCCATTAAAATCATGCCCATTGCAATCGCGCTGACACCTAAAATATCCTGATAATAATACAAAATATAACTTGCCGAAAACATATAAACCATGTCTTTTCCCACGGCACCCAGTCCGTAAGAAGCCATTTCCCTTTTACTTAACATACCTTACCTACTTTCTGCGGCTGCCAGTTCCACCGCCTTGTATGCCCCATCATATATGCCTGCTTTTTTATTGGCTTCAATGCAGTTACACATCTGAAATAACAGCGTTTCTTCATTTAAAAACAACTCCAGCATTTGCAGTGTATGACCGGTGTCACGACATTCCAGCGTACCGTCACCGATTTCTGCCGAATGGACTGCACCCCACTGTTCATGTCCACCGACACGCTTGATAAACAGCTTCGGCACCGGATAAAATGCCAGTTCGCTCGGTTTCGTAACCAGCACATCACAGCTTCTCATCAAAAGATTGGTACAGTAAACCGCTTCAAATATATTTTCATGCCAGAATCCGTGGATTCCCGTGACTTCTCCCGTCAGGGCTTCCTCTGCAAACTTTTTTGTATTCTCCCAGTTGTTAAAATGTTCACAAGAAAGTGTCTTCATCTGCGGAATTTCTGCCTTTAACTGCTCCCATACATTTTTATAATCGCCCACATTGACATACAGTGCAGCACGTCCGTCCCTGATATGCGGTATTAAATAACGGATAATCTCCGCAAAAATTTCTTTCTGCGCACCCGCACCGCCAATCGTCAAAAGAAAGCGCATCGGTTTTTTCTGCATTTTGCGCGCCCGCCTTGCCGCACAGTCTTCTTCGATTCCCTGCACCAGCTCATGGTCAATGTAGTGGCCTGTATACACAAGGCTGTCCTTTGGCATTGGATTTAACACTTTGTTTTTATCCATGCCGTTTAAAATACGGTAGCCTTGGTAGGCAAAACGCGTCTGCACCGTATGAATACTGCCCTCCGACAAATGCAATGCCATCGGCCAGTTATCCGGCACGGCATTGATAACACGCTTCATGCCCGCATGCACCGCCGCCTGCGCCGGCCATACATGTGTGGCAATGACCGGAATTTCTTTTGGCACATTTGCAAATACAGCTGCCATCAGTTCCGCATTTTTCTGGTCTGATGCATTGTAAGAAAGCTTTCTAAAGCCCTCGTAATTCATCGGTTCCCAGACAAACCGGTTAAACAGACGGCTTTTCTGGGACAATCTTGACCCCAGTGAGTATAAATCATTCTGCGCACGGATAACCTTTGTACAGGTCGTATCTTCATACGAATTCAAATCCATCCAGTACGGTACATAGCCCATTGCATGTGCCGCCGAAGCAATCGCCATGGAAATGCGGTAATGACCGAAGCCCATGCGGATATTTCCCACAATAATGCCTTTTTCCGTATCAAACGGTATCGTTTGATTTTTCTCTCCGGCTGTGCCGTGCTTTTTGGCAACACGCACATCGACAATGCCAAGCGTATCGCCAAGCACCGCATTTTTACGAAGCCGCACCGGATATTTTGTACCGGTATCATCGCCATATTTTTTGATAAATTTTTTCTTAGAATGAATGGCATTTCTGTATGCCTTGCGGCCGATTTCATTGCCGTAAATGATTTTTGATCTGTCTTCCATAACCTTGCCCCTTTCTATGCCTTTTTCTCGATTCCGTCCAGTAAAATGCCAACCACTTCGCTTAACCCTTCCGTATAGGAAAGTCCACTGTTGACTAAAATATCACGCTGGAAAAACTGCTCCAGTGCGGCTTCCATCATCAATTTAAAAATGGATAAATTCACGGGACGGATACATCCTTCTTTTATTCCCTGTTCCAGCAGTCCCATCGTCATTTCCCAGCCGCCTTCCAGCCGCTGTTCTACCCTTGTGTATATTTCAGGATATTTTTCCTTGAGCAGATACAGCTTCGCAAAATTAATGTCTTTATAGCTGTCCGGCATGACACCGAGAATTGCCCTGATTTTCTCCACTGTGGACAATGCTTCATTTTCCAATATGGCACGCTCGCTTTCCTTTATCGTATCAAACAGGTAATCAACCATGGAAAGAAACAGTGAAGTCTTGTCTGAAAAGACCGTATATATGGTTTTCTTGCTCATGCCGAGGATTCCTGCAAGGTCATCCATGGTGAATTTCAATCCCTTTTGATTAAAGGCTTCTATCGTACCCTCTAAAATCTTCTGCTGCAGTTTTTGTTCCTGTATACTTTCTTTCATCGTTCCCTCCTTCTCCGTTTGTGTTTTGTGTAGTACTTTTGTTGGAAACTATTTTTTATTTTTTAGTTTCCATTATTATATCATATTTTATTTTTGTGCGCAATTGCTATTTTTATATGTATTTCTTTTAATTTTTTGTGCATGTATCACATATTTTTGTTCGTATTTTTCATAATCTTCCACTATATTTTGCACCTGACAACCGCAATGATTTTAGGCTTTTGCCCCTGACAGTTTTGTATTAAATAAAAAGACTCCACAGCCTATGAATTTCTCCGGCTGTGGAGTCTTTCTACCTATTATATAGGGTTATTTATCAGCATTTTTGACATTTCATCAAAATGCCTTATAAGTTGTACAATCACAATTTGCAGTTACAGGTTATCCTTCAATGGCAATATACTTATCACCCTTGACCGGTGCCTTTTCTTTCTTTGGAACAGAAAGTTTTAAGATACCGTCCTCGTATTTTGCCTTGATATCTTCCTGTGTCAGGTCTTCACCAACAAAGAAGCTTCTGCTCATTGCGCCGGCATAGCGCTCCTTGCGGATATATTTGCCGTCTTTCTTTTCTTCATCTTTGTCAAGACCTTTAGAAGCACTGATGGTCAGATAGCCATTTTCAAGGCTGGCACTGATTTCATCTTTCTTAAAGCCCGGCAAATCAATATCTACTTCATAACCGCTTTCCGTTTCCCTGACATCTGTTTTCATAACATTAGAAGCGTGCTTACCATATAGAACCTTGTCTACATCCGGGAACTTAAATCCATTCATAAAATCATCATTAAATAAATCTTCTCCAAAAATACTAGGCATTAACATAAGTCATCTCTCCTTTTCTAAAATCGCTGCTCATTTACCTGTTACTCTGGAACCGGGATGTTTTAAAACAAATTCAATTTCTTTATTTGTTCCTTTCCTTTGTTCTAGTTGTACTATAGCACTTATTATTAGCACTGTCAATAGGTGAGTGCTAATTTTTTTTAATTTTTTTGTGTACCAGATGATCCGTCAAAAAGCCTGCGGCTGTTATGAACATTTATATCGTTGAATAAACTGTTCTTTTTCACAGGGTCTGCCATAATAGTATCCCTGTAAATAATCAACCTGCATTTCTTTCATTTTAAGGCTCCATTCTTTTTTTTCAATGCCCTCTGCACATATCCTGACATTAATACTATGTACCATCGGAATGATGTTTTTATACAATTCATAATCTCTTGCATCATTCATCGCCTTTGCAGTAAAATCCCTATCCATTTTCACATAGCTGGGATTCATGTCGCGTATGCAATGAAAATTAGAATAACCCGTTCCAAAATCATCAATTACAAAGCTGATATGATTCTCATCCAACGCTTTCCTGAACTTACAGAATGCCGGTGTCATATCCATAAATCCGCTTTCGGTCATTTCAATACATATTGAATCCGGCTTTAAAACATACTTTTTAATCACATCCAATATATCATGTTCAACATTGCCATGCATAATCTGAACATATGAAACATTTATATTCATCTTAAAATCAGGAATATATTGCTGCATTTCACAACATGTTTTCGCTGCTTCATCTAATATATATCTTCCTGCCGGGATAATTAACCCGGTTTCTTCCAGTAATGGGATGAAGTCTACTGGTGAAACTGTCTCCGTATCTTCTTCAGAGGTCATTGAGAAACGCATAAGCGCCTCTGCACCAATAACCCGCTCTGAGCTGCAATCCACAATTGGCTGGTAATACACCTCAAAGCCGTTGAATCCATTCACAACAGAATTACGGAGTGCCGCTACTATCTTTCCTGTTCTTAAAAAGCTCTCGTAGTCGTTATCATCAAATATATAGAATCCATTTTTTCCCATTTTTTTGGCTTTTTTAAGGACAAATGCAAATTTCTTGCGGCACTCCTCGTAGCCTTCGCAAAATGTTACCGCATCCACAACACCAACAGAAATCGAAAAAACAGCCTCATATTTTTCAGATACTATAAACTTGTAAAGTCTGGCATCAATCATCTTCTTAAGCTCCGCGGCATAGTCCTTTGAAGAATGTTCCAAATCAACAATCACATACTGGTCGGCTACAAGATGATATATCCTCTGTTTATCAGAAAGACATTCCTTCATGCAGTCAGCTACACTTTTCAGAATATAATTGCCGTAAGCCGCTCCACGTGAACTATTGATTGCTCCAAAATCATCTATTCCTATATGCATAAGAAATCCCTTAGAAAGGTGTGTCTTCTGCGAGCGCATATAGGCATTAAATTCAGGACCTCCAAGCAATCCTGTGACATTATCTGCTCTTCTTTGATTGCCAGTCTCTTTCATGCAGCCAACCAAATATTGTGCGTTCCCTTGTGAATCATCAATCACTATACCGCGGCAGTTAATCCATACCGGCATGTCTTCTTTATCAAGCCATCTGTAATGAAGATTATGTACCTTTTCTTTTCCTTCATATATAGCCGCAAGGTGCTCCTGGAGCATCTTACGGTCTTCTTCATAAACCAACTGTAAAACATCATTAGTAAAATTATTCATAACATTATCCGATATCTTAAAACGGTTCACAGCCGATTCAGAAAATTCTATTGTATTATTCTGCAAATCATATACATATAGATAATCATCCATACATTTTGCGATTATTTCTAATAAAGTTTCTTTTGGCAGCTTACCAAATACCTTAAATATATTCTCACTCACAACAAGAACCTTTCTTTCCTAATCGTATCATAAAATACCAGAGTTAAAAGTCCTAACCCCACATGAACCTGCTCATAAGTGGAATCAGGTCTTTTATGCCCCAATATCATTATAATTCTCTTTTAACCTTTAGAATAACTTAAATCTGTTTACACGCTCATTCATCTTATCTGCACCCTCTGAGAGATTAATACTAATTGCTGTATTCTCTTCTGATGATGCTGCTGTACTCTGTACAACACCTGAAAGCTGTTCAATTCCCTGTCCGACCTGCTCTAATGACTCTGCCTGTGCATTGGCTTTCTCCATTGTATTCTCTGCCATTTCTGCAAACGAATCCATGTCCGAAATAATCTGATTGAAAGCTTCTGCCGTTGTAATTGTAACTGAATTTCCTCGTTGAATTTCAACTAAAGTTTTATCTATTAAATCTCTTGTATTTACCGCTGACTTAGCACTGTCTGCAGCAAGTTTTCCTATCTGATCTGCTACTACCGCAAAGCCCTTACCTGCCTCACCTGCCCTGGCAGCTTCTATCGAAGCATTAAGAGCTAACAAATTAGTCTGTGAAGCAATATCTTCAATATCTGTAATAATATTACCTATTTCCTTAGATATTTCTGTAATATGTTCCATCTCTGTCAACAGAACATTCATTTTTTCCTTTTCTTCATTCGCTTTGTTCGCAGAAGCTTTTACACGTTCAGATGCATTTTTTGTTTCCTTTGCAGTATCTACAGCAAGGTCAACAACTGTATCTATTGTTGCATTCAATTCCTGAATAACTCCGGCCTGTTCCGTTGCACCATCTGATAAAGACTTTGATGCACTTTCAACTTCCTTTGCGTTATGTGTAACCTGTTCAGCAATACCGCTAATTTCTGACAATGTACTGTTAAATCGTTTTAAAATATATACAAGTGACTCTTTCAATTCTGAAAAATCACCCAGAAACGGTGTAATATCATCACCATTTCTTGTCAAATCACCCTGAGCTATCAATTTAACCTCCTGAGAAATCTCACGGACATAATCTGAAAGAATATTCATTGCTTCTTTCAGCATTCTTATTGTATCTCCGAACTCATCATCTGATTCGTAAGTAAGCATTTCTATATTAGACAGTTCACCTTTTCTAAGACTGGCAACTGCTGCATCTATCTGCTGTACCGGTTCTGTTATTGAATCTGTAATTATCTTTCCGATAACTGTTGCAACTACTGCAATCGCGATTCCTGTTACAATAATGACAATAAAAATAATAATAGTACAGATGTTGGCAAGTGTTTTCGCATTATCTAATTCCACCTGGAAATCATCATGTAATGTATTTAATTGTTTTACAAATGACATATAGCTTTCATATGCACTTCCGATCATAATCTTCGCTGCTTCAGCCTGTTTATTATCTCTACTCAATTTGTATACTTCATCTGAAGTTGATAAGTATTCTTCCCACGCAGAAGTTGCCTTTTCGTAATCGGCTTTTCCTTGCTGTGCTTTCTTATTTGAATTAATTATCTCACCTAACTTAGCTGTCGCGTCTTTAATCTGACTTTCTATATTATCATTTTCTTTTTCACACGTAGCCATCGCTGCGGCATCTGATTCTACAAGATGCTGATACTGCTTGATTCTATACTTAGCAGTCATTGTTTCTAATTCCTGCAGATACTCAAGTGAAGGAGACCACACTTCCGTAATACTATGTATATTCGAACGAATCAC
>OOBK01001277.1_pt1 | contig 14143 bp, 10 predicted proteins | sample 1671541 | NCBI WGS metagenome assembly OOBK01 (sample SAMN06348167, study PRJEB24527) | human gut metagenome | biome: human gut; feature: ankylosing spondylitis patient; material: feces | host: Homo sapiens | place: China | collected 2015-10 | reverse complement strand
GACGCAGGGCATCACATCCACTGGGCAAGGCTGCCGCCCTTGACCCGCGCAAAGATCTGCGATCTCTGCACTCTTGCGCCGAACAACCTGACAGACAAAACTTTGTGAAGTCCTCTCTGCCAGCTTGCCCGGTTCTTCTTCGGTGTCGGTCTGCCCGCAAGCTGTTCCTGCCCGATTTCCTCCGGCGTATGGCTTCTTCTTGGTGCGCTCTTGTCGTGGCGGCACTTCTCCGAAAAAGCATATTAACTTGCAGCCGATCATGTTGTTGTCAAGGTACGATGTTGTCTTGTAAGAAGTTGTGGACTTTCCAAAATGCCAAGGGGTTCGTTTCTGAAAGTAGTCCCTACACCCTATACAAACTTAAAGGGGTATTTTTAAACGGGGTCTTATGAAAATTTGGGAAATTTTCACTTTTTCAAACAACCTCCTATACCTATAACATTCTAAAAAGGGTGTTTGGCAACCTGATTTTCAAATTTTGTTTGGAAAACTTCTTACACCAATATGAATCTATAGGGCCGTTTTGGAATACAATTTTGGACAAAAAGAAAAACGGCAAAGTTCACAATAGAACCTTACCGTTTTGGGGAATGCTGCACAGCAGCACCGTATTATTTCTTTTGGTTTATTATTTCATAACTGCGTTCAGCAATGTCTGATAGTCACTCACCACATCGTACACCACGTTTTCATCGTTCAGTGCCTTGAAATGTGCACGGGCACAATCAATTTTCGCCTGTTCTACCGGGGTGATGTGATTGAGCTTCATGGAATCCAGTGTGCCTTTGGTTTCAGCAACAAAGTAGATGTGCTTGACTGTGCCCTCATAGAACGCAATCGCCCAATCGGGATTGTATTTTCCAACAGGTGTGGAAATATAGAATCCATCTGGCAGCTTTACATAGACTGCCACATCGCGGTTCGTATCGAGGTCGGCGGCAAAGTCACGCTCATTAGTAGAATCGTAAATCAGATGGTCATACAGATGCCGCTGTACTTTCATGACGTTCATACCGAGTTTTCCCTTCAAAGTCGGCTCAGTGAAAATGTCTGTATCGTAATGCTCATCCAGAATATTGTAAGCGATATGCTGGATGATGGCTGTTGCCTTTTCGTCATTGATAAGGGCAGCTGCTTTCAGAATGAACTCTTCCGGGTTATCCTTGAACTGATCGAACACCGCTTTTTCAATGCCGACCAGAATCTGTACAATCGCCTTGCGGGTCAGCTTGGTTTCAGCCACCAGCTTGCCAATCAGGTCATACTTGACGCTCTGGCTGGCGTGAATTTTGGTCTGTGGGTCATATTTATGCTGATCCGCTTTTGCGAAAGCAGAGCCATCTAACAGAGAATCCTTGGATTTGATCTCCGTCATTTCACCGGATTCTACTTTGAAGTAAATCTTTGATACGTTCAGATTGCGGTTAAGCGAGCGAATGGACTTTTGCACCAGCTCATCCGTGTCAAAATCCACCACATAAACCGATTTCGGGCTGATTTTGTTCCAAAGGGCCTTGAACTCCGGCATAGCCAGCTTGTCCGGGTCAATTTTCAACTCCACATTGTTGGAACGTGCATTTTCAGGCAGCATGACCTTATCGCTGTAAACAGAGTCCAACAAATCAATGACTGATGCTGCACAGTCTGCAACTTCTTCTGCCACCTGCACCGCATGGTTTGCATGGTCGGCATAGTACTTATCCGTCAGCGCACCATGGCGGTCCACATAGCCATTCTGTACCAGATCAAAGTAGATGGCAGCGGCGGTGTCAGTATCCACGATCTGTTCGTTGCCGTTTGCGTCCGTAAGAACCTTGCCAACAAACAAGGTAGCATCCACCTTTCTGGGACGGTTCGCAACTGCTTCGGCCAGTTCGCTTTGCAAGCCTTTGGCGAAGCTGTCATAACTTTCGCTGGCAATGACAGTCAGAATGTTGATGTTATGCACATCGTTGCCCAGAACATTCGCATCCATACGTTCACCGTTCTGGTTGACGCACAGACGCAGGCCGCGGCCAACCTCCTGCCGTTTGCGGACTTCACTGCTGCTCTGTTTCAGGGTGCAGATCTGGAACACGTTCGGGTTATCCCATCCTTCCCGGAGGGCAGAGTGCGAGAAGATAAAGCGCACGGGGGAACGCTTGGGGTCCCGGTCAAGAAGAAGCTCCTTGTTTTTCATAATCAGGTCATAGGCACTGATGTCATTGGAGGTTTTCTCCCGCTTGTCATCGCCTGCAACCTGATTGACAAAATGGCCTTTCTTATCCACCGAAAAATAACCCGCATGGGTATCGTGCGCAGGGATTGCTTTCAGGTAGCGGATGTAGTCATCCTCGCCCAGCGAAAGCTGCATCTGGCCGACAATATCCTCGTACGCCTGCTCAAACATCTCTGCATAAATGCCGTTATAGGGCTGGCCTGCAGCATCATAGCACTTGTACTTGTCCACCTCGTCAATAAAGAACAGACTCAGCACTTTAATACCCTTGTGGAACAGCTGACGTTCCCGCTCAAGATGCGAAAGGATCGTTTCCCGAATCTGAATGCGGCGCAGCTGGTCCTCGTCCACCTTGCCGACCACATCTCCGGCAAACAATCGGACACCATTCAGAAATTCAATGTGGTTGTCCCGGCCATCAATCGCTTTCACCACATAGCCATCCTTGTATTCGTCCAGATTGCCGGAATAGTCATAGAGGTTGAATTTCAGCCCAACGGTGCGCGTTACCTTGCGCAGGCCGGATTTTCCCTTGCAGTCGAACTGGATCGTTGCCGTAGGGTCTGCCTTGGAAAGATTGATGCTTTCCAGATAGACAAACCCATCCGTAGCGGTACTGCCAGATTCCGTAATGCCCTTAACCACGATTTTCTTGACCAGACGCTTATTATAGGCTTCCATTGCATCCAGCCGGTAGACCATGTTGTAGATGCTGTCTGCACGGTGGGTAGCCGAGTAGCGCAGGGTGATCATCGGGTTGAACTCTTTCATCCGCTCTTTGGTCTGCTTGCCCTCTACCGACTGCGGCTCATCAATAATCAGGATCGGGTTCGTCTTTGCAATAATGTCAATGGGCCGACGGGAACGGAACTCGTCCAGCTTCATATAAATACGGCGGGCATCTTTGCCTTTGGCATTGAACGCCTGCGAATTGATGATCATGACATTGATGGAACTATCCGAGGCAAAGCGGTCAATTTCCGTCAACTGTGCGGAGTTGTAGATAAAGAAGCGGATCTTCTTGCCGTACTCTTCTGCAAAGTGATCCTGTGTGACCTCAAACGATTTATACACACCCTCACGGATGGCAACACTGGGCACGACCACGATAAACTTACTCCAGCCGTAATGCTTGTTCAGCTCATACATGGTCTTGATATAGGTGTAGGTTTTGCCGACACCTGTTTCCATCTCAATGGTAAGGTTATAGTGTCCCTCCAACTGCTTGGATGGCTCAATCTGGTTGGTGCGCTGGATTTTTTGCAGGTGTTCCAGAATAATACTGTCGTTCAGCTCTGGTACAATATGTTCATTGCGCCAGCCTGTGAAGCTTGTTTCCATATCAGTCTGGTAAATGCCGCTGCCGTTGTCGATGCGGTAATTTGTGGTCAGGTAGGGCTGACCCGCAAAGACGTCCACCACGGCTTTTGCGGCATCTGCCTGAAATTTCTGGTGTTTGAATTGAAGTTTCATCTGCTGCTCTCCTTCAAATCACCTTGACATCGGTATCCTGTGCATACAGCTTGAAAATTTCAAACACGTTGATCTTTTCCGGGCTGCTGGCAAAGGAAGAATCCCGGAACACTGCACGGCGCGGCTTGCGCTTGGCGATTTCCTTGATAACATTTTCCGGCACATTATTATCAAAGCAGGCAACCAGGGCATCGGGAACATTCAGCGCAGCATCACCGGGTGCGTAGGTGTGGACAGTGCAGTTGCCGATTTTCTCAGACCGATACGGCATGGACAGCGGCAGACCCCAATCCAGCAGACAGCCAAACAGCAAATCAAGGTCGGTGCGGTCCTCCTTGATGTTGCTTTCCAAATCTTCAAGGTTGGTCTGGGAGTATTCTTCGGCAGAATAGTAGACGTCCTTCATATTGGTATCGTCCAGCTTGAAAACACGGAAGCCAATGTCCAAACTATCCGCTAGTTTTTGATTTTCAGCAGTTTCATCTGCTTTGCCCAAACGAGCAGGAATCATCGGAACTTCAAAGGAAGTCTGTCCATCATCTGATGCGAATGTTTTTCTAGGTGCAATATTGATGTTTTTTGCAATGTGCTGGAAATCCTTTCCGCCTGTCTTCAATGTTTCGTAAAGTTTATCTCCTGCTCTACGGATACGCTCTTTGCCAATATCACAAATAGTCTTATAGCCTGCTTTGTAGGCTTCGCTCTTTTCATCGCAAGGCTCAGGCAACTGCACCATAATAAACTTACGGTGGCCACTGTCTTCCGCGTTTAAGCGCATAACTGCGTGAGCAGACGTAGCAGAACCAGAGAAAAAATCAAGTATAATATCTGAGGGGGCAGTTATTTGTGAGACAAAACATTTTATAAGTTCACTAGGCTTGGGAAAATTAAAGATGCGTTGTTCAAACAGCGAGTCGATTTCAACCGTTCCCGAGCGAGTAAATAAGTTTTCCCCTACAACAGAAGAAAAGCCGGGAAGATTGCCAGAAAGTTCATTTAGGTATGTTTTCTTTCTTGGACGACCAGAAGGGCTATCAGGCCATAGGATTTTATTTTCAGCAATCAACTTTGCCATAGTTTTACGGTCATACCGCCAACCCATTTTGGGGCGACCATAGTTAATTCCTGTTGCAGGATTTATCAAATCATAATGCAAATTTGGACGTTGTGATTCCGTTGCAATTCCTGCCATGTTTGCGCTTGCCCAAGCACCATTCGGGTCATTATCTGGGTTAGAATATCCTTCACCACTGCGCTCTTCTCCTTTAAATATTCTCACCCCAGAAAGTTTTGAATAAGCCAAAATATATTCGTGATCAACGGAAACACCATTTAAGTTTCTATTGTCCTTATTTTGACGACTTTTCCAAACAAATTGTGTTACGAAGTTCGATTCACCAAAAATTTCATCGCAAATTTTTCGCAGATTTCCAATTTCACCATCGTCCAATGAAATTAAAATCAGTCCATCATCGGTTAAAAGATTCCGTGCCAGCATCAGCCGGGAATACATCATGCTGCACCAGTCAGAGTGAAAACGTCCATTGCTGTCATTGTTCTTGAACAGCCGATTCTCGTCCTCGTCATACATCCCCATCTGACGGTTTTCTTCATCCTGCGAACGCATGAAATCGTCTGCATAGATAAAATCGTTGCCCGTATTATACGGAGGGTCAATGTAAATCATTTTGACCTTGCCCAGATAACTCTCCTGTAACAGCTTGAGCACTTCCAGATTGTCGCCCTCAATATAGAGATTCTCGGTATCATCCCAGTTCTTGCTTTCTTCCGGGCAGGGGCGCAGGGTCTTGCGGATGGGCTTGTTGGCTTCTACAATGGATGCCTTTTTGCCCACCCATGTAAATTCGTATGCTTCATCTCCGTCTACAACGTCCGGCGAGAGCATCTGCTTCAGCAGTTCAAAGTTGATACCGTGCTTGTAAACCTTGTGGTCGGGGGTACTCTTTTCCTCATCCAGCATTTCCGTGATGCAGTTGGGGAAGAGCGCGGCAATTTTATCAATGTTCTGGGCTGTCAGGTTGGGGGTCTGCATTTTCAGCTTGTTCATTCGGATTCTCACTTTCTTCTATGGGAGGAGTTTCACCAATATTTTTCTCTAAATTATCTTGGGGCTTTGAATGTTCGTCTTGCTGAGCTTCAAGAATACGGAGGATATTTTGATATCGCTCCTTGATTTCGGGAGAACTTAACGTTTGTGCCAATTTTACGTAGGCTGGCATTTTTTGTGAGGCTTCTTCAATAGTCTTTGCCAATTCAGAATATTTGGACGATACTGCTTCTTGGGCAAGTAAAACTTGCAAATTTCGAACAGCAGGTGGAATTTCAGATTGCAACACAATATCGTGAAGGAACTTCTCGTACGAAGAATTTGGCACATTGACGGATATTGCCGTAGCCGTTTCGTGGTCTTTAAGAGCTTGGTTTAGAGTGGAGTTAAAAGACTGTGTATCATTCGCTTCTTCTTTTTCTGGGGATTTAACAAGTTTGTTTAACTCGTCATCCAACTGGTCATTTATCTTTTTGATTACACCTAGTGCTGAAGTATAAGAAGCCGCATCCATATTATGTGCGTGCATAACATCGTTTCGATAATTTTTCACCCGAATAAAGTCGCTTCGCAGAACAGAAATGGTTTCATGGCCTATCAGAGAGTCCCATAAAGTGTTTTCGGAAAGCTGATTGATGGTGTTTATAATTTCATCTCTTGTAAATTGCCATGATTTTTCATTGATGCTCTTTTTGACATCTTTTATAAATTGAGTGTCTGTGAAAAGCAGTTCAAAAATCGAGCCAAGATCCTTGCTCTCTAATTCCTTGATATTTTGAGAAGCGGTAGCATCATGTTGCAAAGCACTTTTTAAGTATAAAAGTTTCCGCAATTTTCTTTCAAACTCATTAAAGTACGGATAAAGAGATTTGTTAAAATATGCGGCACTTTCATTTGTCAAAATTGTCGGATTGAATTTTGACATAATATAGTCATTTGTTTTTGATAATATTTTTGCACTTGGTAGATTTTCGCCAGAAGCCTCATAGACAGCAATCCAACAAGAGGAATCTTCTATGTTTTGAATTGAACAGCGAACATTTTCCGGCTTGTAAGCTTCAACTTCTGCTTTGTGGGTATCTTCAACGAATAGATATTCTTGCTTCATCTGTTTTGCCATTCCTTTCGCATTTCATCAACGGACTTTCCAAGAATTTTCGCTTCAAGATAAAATTCTTTCCACTGCAAATCTTGGTATAGATTTTCTTTTGATGCTTGTTGAATCGAAATCCCAGAAGGAATGTTTGCATGAAACAAGTTCCAAATCATTTTATTATCTGGATGCTTTGCGTTTATTTCATAAACCTTTTGGCGAGCAACATCTTCATCGAATGGAATTGTTTGCAAAATTTTCTGAATATCATCAATAGTTGACCGCATATCTGCTATCTCAATAGCGGTATAAACTGAAGAAAAATCGCTCATAAAACACCTCATTAAAATTGTGCTTATACGCCGCTTTGAAGCAATGGAACAACAATTTTATATACCGTTGTCGCCCACCCCGTAAGTTTTATTATGGCATCTACTGTATCAGTTGTGCTTGTGATTTTTTCGGAAACATTTTTGAACAGGCCATCTGCTTCTTCCTTGTTCTTGGCTTTTGCGATAGAGAGAATGTCAGTAAATATCTCGATGATTTGATCCTGATTTTCATTAGAATGGTTTATCAAATCAACGATAGAAGATAAATTTGCTGTGTTTTCTTCAATTGACTTGAGAACCTCTAAGCTTCTCTTTTGATATTCTTCTGTTTTTTCAAAATGCTCCTGGATTGGAATTGGTTCGATTTTAGGCATAGAAGGCGTTTGAAAATGTGTAAGAGAATCAGGAAGCGTTCTCTGTGAAAGCATCTTTTGCAGGGCTTCCTGCATATCGCTATTTTGCAAAAATGTATAATCAGCCATTACATGTATCCTCCAGATTCTTTTTTAATTGTTTCAGTTCTGCGTTCATCTCTACCTGACGATTGAACTGTTTTTCTTTCCGAATCTTATTCTCCAACGCCGCAATCTGCTTTTGCAGTTTTTCACGTTCCGCAGAGCGCTGGATGTTCTCCGCAATGCTGTATGCGGCATTCCAGCCCTCACCCTGCAATCGGGCAATCTGCCGCACCAGTCCATCGTAAACTGCATCTAAGCTCAGGCCGCTTATCGTAAGGGACAATTCTGTTTCTGGCATCCAGTCTGTATGCAGATAACAGCTTACCTTGATACTGCTGTTCGCAGATGTATCTTTACAGCCGATCCAAGCCTGCACCTTATTCTCATAAGAAAGAACAAACAGAATGTGATAGGGGATTTCACTGTCGATTTGGCGCAGAACAGCTTCATCCAGTTTTGGTCCGGTCAGACACAGCTCGAAAATCTCGATCTCTGTCACCCGCTCTCCGGCAGTGAGATTCAAGGTGGACACTGCCAGCTTGTTGCGCCAGTAGATACAGCGCATCTGGTCTGCAAACAATCGCTTGACTGCCGCTGGAACGGCAGCGTTTTCATAGAACTTCTGCTTCGGAATCCGTTTGTTAAACTCCGTGGAGGGTGGAAAGCCCAGCATTGATCTCACCTCTTATTGTACCACAAGGAAGCAAATTAGTTCAAAGTCATCCAGCCCGGAAATCGAAGAAAGCAGGGCCGTCGTACCACCCATCTTGAACAGACTGTCAATGTCGCTCTCTTCCTTTGCATCCAGAATGGAATTGATGACCTCGCTCAGCAATTCAGAATAGGCAGACATATTCTTTCCATCGTCCGTGGCCTGATTGAACTGTTGGCAAAGGCTCTGGTCGGGTTCGGTTTTGCCTTTGCAGAGCAGCCGTAGACGATCCAGCAGCTCTTTCGGAGAAAGATAATCGCAGACAGTCGAGCCATCCTGCCCAATATAAACCATGTAGAATGGATGCAGACGGTTTTGCTGATCCACGTTGATCTCATTGTTGATGTTTTTCAGAACAAAGATTACACCCGGAGGTGCATCGGGCGTAGATGCAACAATTGCGTGCATCCCAAGCGGCGTATGCTCCACATCATCGTGTTTTTTCATATAGTCCAGCAAGTCCAGCCGGAACTCGTTCAATCCCAAGTCCATGATGGAAATGCCGCCCGACATTTCTTCCAGATCGACCACCTCGTTTTTCAGCCGTTTGAGCTGTGCACTACGATATTCCAAATCGCCTTTTTCTTCCGGGCTGATGAGGTTATCATCCCCTGTGGAAGTCATGACCGTCAGCTTCATTCGGGTTTCCACGCGGCCTTTCAGGTTGATGTACTCATCCAAATCCACATCCGGCCAGAAGTTGACCAACTGGATGCAGCGATTCTGGCTTCCGATGCGGTCAATGCGGCCAAAACGCTGGATAATGCGCACAGGATTCCAGTGAATATCATAGTTGATCAGATAATCACAGTCCTGCAAGTTCTGACCTTCGGAAATGCAGTCGGTGGCAATCAACAAATCAATATCCGCCTGATTCACGTTCGGCAGGCTGTCCCGCCGCTTAGAAATGGGCGAAAAGCAGGTGAGAACTGTATTCAGATCACCACTGAGTTTGGGAATGGTTGTTTTACCATCCACGCTGCCGGTGATTTCGGCAGTATTCAGCCCAAACTTTTGCTTTACATAGCCGGAAATATTCTGATACAGATAGTCAGCAGTATCTGAAAACGCAGTAAAAATAATGATTTTCCGGTTGCCGGGATTGATGGGATGCCTTTGCTTTTCGTCAATCAGGCGCAGCAGTTCTTGCAGCTTGGCATCGTATGCAGGGGTGATATCCTGCACCATCAGGGAAAGAAGCTCCAGATTTTCAGCATCCTTTTCCAGATCATGCAGCCACGAAACATGATCCATATCCGCAAGATCAATCTTTACTTTGCGGCCAACTGTAAAAATGTCGTTGTTTTGGTCATCATCGTCCCAATCGGTTGCATCGGAAATGTCGTTCAGCTCCAGCACACGGCTGCCATTTTGATATGAACGTACCGATTGCATGGTATCTTCAATCAGTTTACTGATTCGGTCAATCGTCAGCCGAAACGCATAAACAGAACTTTCCAGCCGTTTGAGCAGGTTAATGCTCATCAGACGGCGGATTCCCTCTTCACGGCCTGCCTGCGTCAGTCCCTTTCCATGCTGGCTGGGGTCGATGTATTTGGAAATCCGAGAGGACAGAATAAAGCTGGTTGGTGTGTAAATGTGCAGCGTCAGCGAATCCAGTACATTATAAATCTGCTGATAGTTGATTGCATTATCAAGACTTGTCAGGCACGGCTGCACAGAGATCGGCTTCAACCGTTCCGGGAAAGTACCAACATCAGAAATATTATAGTATTTTTCGACATGTCGGCGAGAACGTGCAATCGTCACACTGTCCAGCACCTCAAAGAAATCGAAGTCCAGTGCCGCAAGCAGCGCATTTGTGGTACGCTCTGTGACAGGAAGCTTGCTCCATGAATTGAAAGCCTTTTGCGCCTGCCGGAAAATTTCATCAATCGGAGACGAAGTATTCAGCTTTTCATTGATTTTTCCGGCATCTCCCTCATAGGCGAGCGCAAGTTGGTTTTTCAAATCCACAAAACGATTATTTACGGGTGTTGCCGAAAGCATCAGCACCTTGGTGCGCACCCCAGAACGAATCACGCGATTCATCAATTTTGTGTAGCGGTTTTCTTTCTCATCAGTAGAGGTATTACTGCCATTGCGGAAATTGTGGCTTTCGTCAATCACAACAAGGTCAAAGTTCCCCCAGTTAAGTGCAGCAAGGTCAATACCGTTAGAGGTTCCGCCGGAACGGCTCAAATCTGTATGGTACAACACATCGTAACGGAAACGGTCTTCTACTAGTGGATTGTTGACGTAGTTGCCTTTATAGATGTTCCAGTTTGCGGCCAACTTTTTGGGACAGAGTACCAAAACGGATTTGTTGCGATTTTCATAGTATTTGATTACAGCCAGTGCAGTGAACGTCTTGCCAAGGCCTACGCTGTCTGCAAGAATGCAGCCGTTATACTGTTCCAGCTTGTGGATAATAGCCAACGCTGCATCTCGCTGAAAGTCATAGAGCATATTCCAGATTTTACTCTGCTTGAAGCCTGTAGCTTCATTTGGGAGATTATCTTCTGACACATCCTCCAAAAATTCACTGAAAATATTGTAGAGGGTGAAGAAATAGATAAAGTCCGGGCTGTTTTCTCGATAAGCTGTGCTGATGCTTTGCAATACAATGTCTGTAACATCCTGAAGTCGGGAAGAATCATTCCAGATTTCATCGAACAGCGACAAAAAGTAACGGCCGTTTTCAAAGGCTTCGGTTCGCTGAACAGGGTAGTATGCGTTGTTTCCGCGTTCACAACCAAGGTCGACCGTTGTAAACCCACTGATTAGCATATAGGAACTTTCACCAACCGTCATGAAACCGGGCATTTGCTCTCCACTGACGTTGGAACGAAATTTTACTTTCCGTCGCACCCAGTCGGCACATTCTTTCGCCAGTGCTTTTTGAGTGAGTTCATTCCGCAAGCGAACCTCAAATTCTGTGCCGTAAAGGCTCTTTTCGCGGGTCAATTTCGGAATATAGAACTCTCGCCGCTCTTTTGGCGTGTTTTCCTGCACAAAGGTCGGTGAAGTAAAAATAAAGCGAAGTTCCGCGATTTCTTCCAACTGTTTCTTTAATTCCTGATACGCATAAATGGAAAAACAGGCCGCAGCAATGGACACGCGGCTCCCTTTCTGCATAGTATCCTGTAAATCTTCCCGAACAGTATGGTTGATATTATCCAGAATTTTCATAGAAGATTCCCCGCAATCGACTGACTAAAGCGAAAATTAACTTTCAACGACAAGATACAATAACTCATTTTAATGATACTCTAATCAGGTCGGAAAATCAATCGTTACCCAGGCAGAAAAAGCTCAGCAGGTACTAAACAGATAAAAAGTTTTGAATTTGGCCTTCAAATAAGGTATAATGAATTTACAAACGCTAAAGATTAAGAAGCGAGCAGGTGATACCATGCCTTTCCCCCTCGACCATTACATTGAAGCCTCCCATGTGGATTACAAGGAATGCCTTGAAGAGAAAAAGCCGCGCAGCTGGCTGAAATCCGTGTCGGCATTTGCCAATACCGAGGGCGGACACCTGATTTTTGGCGTAAAGAATGAGCCACGCGAGGTCGCAGGATTGGAAAATCCGCAGGCTGTGGTGAGCAGATTGACGGAACTTATCAAAGTCCGCATTGACCCTACGCCGCGCTATCGGGTGCGGGAGGTCGAAATAGAGGGCAAGTCCTGCGTTGATTTGGAAGTACAGGACGGCCCGGCGTATCCATATTATTATGCCTTTGACGGTTCCCATACGGCCTATGTGCGGCATGGCGACCAGTCCGAAGAAGCCACTTCACGGGAACTGAACGAGCTGATCCTACAAGGTATGAACCAGACCTTTGATGCCCTGCCCAGTTCTTATCGAGTGGGTGATGTCAGTTTTACACTGCTGGCCGCGACGTTTAAGAATCTGAAAAAAGAGGATTTCGACCTTGAAAAAGACTTGCCCTCCGCAGGATTGGTAACAGATGATGGACAAATCACGAATGGCGGCCTGCTGCTTTGCGATCAAGGCGTTCTGAAACAATCCCGTATTTTCTGCACTCGCTGGAAAGGCAACTACAAGGGCAGCATTGAAGAAGATGCTCTGGATGACAAGGAATTTCAGGGTGCAAGTCTGATCACGCTGCTGCAAAATGCGGAAGATTTTGTTCGCAACAACAGCAAAAACCCGTGGAGTATCCGTGGTATGACCCGTGAAGAACGCAGTGACTATCCGTATAAGGCCGTTCGTGAGGTGCTGGTCAATGCGCTGATCCATCGGAATTATCAGATTCTTGGTTCGGAGATTCATGTAGAAGTGTTCGATGACCGACTGGAGATCACTTCACCGGGCGGTATGATGAATGGCCGCAGGGTGCAGGACATGGATATCCGGCACATTCCGTCTATGCGGCGCAATCAGGTGATCTCGGATGTGTTCTCACGGCTTGGCTTTATGGAGCGCCGTGGCAGCGGCATTGACCGCATCCTGAACTCTTATGTGGAAGTAGCCCAGAAGCCGACCTTCTACTCGGATTCGGATTTCTTTATCGTCACACTGCCGAATAGAAGTGTAGCGACTCCGGCACAGGTCAGTATGGAAAGTGTGGTAAGTGGTGCGGAAAGTGCGGAAACCTCTGCGGAAAGTGCGGAAACCTCTGCGGAAAGTGCGGAAACTTCTACAGTGCTCCACGGAATGAGTACGGATGCAGAAGTGAGTGAACTTTGCAAAAGGCTGGATAATACCAGGCTGACTGCAAGTACAAAAGAGCGGACGCTTGAACTTTTCAAGAGATATCGGTATCAATATCAGTTCCGCAGCATAAACGTTGCACAGCTATATGGCGTTCAGAAATCGCGTGCATCCTCTATTATCAAGAATCTTATCAAGCATGGATTGGTGACGTCACCAGAATATGGCGTATACCAATTTGTGAAGAAGTAACACCGCTATCAACAGGTGGTTTTTGAAAACCAAGCGGTGAGACGGTTGTCTTGCTTTCCAAGGGAGAAATCGACTCGAAGAAGGTTCGTGTGGAGTTCTCACTGGAGGATATGGATATGTCCGGGTTCCAGAAGGGGGCGACCTACGAGCAGATCAAGGCGTATGTGTTGGAGCATACTGGCTTGAAGGTGTCTTCCCTCTACATCTCGCAAATAAAGCGCAAGTGCGGGCTGGATGTGGGGCAAAATTATAATCTGTCAAAGAAGGAAGATGCTAAAGTGCCAAAATGTCCGCCGGAGAAGGAAGCGGCGATCAGGGATGCGTTGAAATATTTTCAGATGATTTAAGAGTCTATTGAGCAAAAAAGCAGTAAATCAATTTCAGATTTACTGCTTTTGCTGGCCGGGCCGGTGAGCTACGAGCATTCATGACTTTTTGATAACTTGTTCCATACTGATATATTAAGCGGAAAGTTGTGGCCCTGTATTTTCAGAGGGAAACGAATGCTCCTTGAATATATCCCACAAAATATGCCATCGCTATACTCAGTGCAATGCAACATATACATAGTATTTCAGCAATTACCTTTTTTTCGATTATTTCATTTATGGACTTTCCGTAATCAATAGTAGACCATACCATTGAAAGCAAAAATAGAATTGAAATCCATTGAGTATGAAATGATAGTCCCATGCTAACAAATACATAGTTTGAGATGATGTAAAAAGCGCTTCTGACTACAACTTCTGTCACTTTTACAATCCGATTTCTCATAGAATTCTCCCTCTCTGATAATACTGTGGGCGGCAGCACTCCTTGCTGTCGCCCCTTGATTGCCTATCTGCAAAGGCGGGCG
>OOBK01001246.1_pt1 | contig 14379 bp, 9 predicted proteins | sample 1671541 | NCBI WGS metagenome assembly OOBK01 (sample SAMN06348167, study PRJEB24527) | human gut metagenome | biome: human gut; feature: ankylosing spondylitis patient; material: feces | host: Homo sapiens | place: China | collected 2015-10 | reverse complement strand
GCAAAAGACATTCCGGCATTGCTCGATGAAAACCATATTGAATTTCAGGCTATCGATTGTGTAAACTGGAAGGACTATCCTTACCGTCCTGAAGTGGAATTCCGCATCGCTCATACGGGAGATGCCATTTTGCTGAACTACCGCGTCAAGGAAGAAAGCGTACGTGCCGTAGCAGCAGAAGACAACGGCAGAGTATGGGAAGACTCCTGCTGTGAGTTCTTCTTCCAGCTTCCCGAAGACCAGGAAGAAAATATCTACTACAACTTTGAATGCAACTGTGGAGGTACCTTGCTCATCGGCGGTGGAAGACCGGGCGACAGACCTCATGCACCAGTAGAAATCACCCGAAAAGTAGACCGCTGGACCTCACTCGATAAAGCTCCTTTTGAAGAGCGTATGGGAGAATGCAGCTGGCAGCTGGCCCTTTGCATCCCGAAGGAAGCATTCTTCCGTCATCAGCTTAAAGGTTTCAAAGGAATGACTGCTCATGCCAATTTCTACAAATGCGGCGACTTGCAGCACACCCCGCACTTCCTGTCATGGAACAAAATAGACTTGCCGAAGCCCTGCTTCCACTGTCCGGAATTCTTCGGTAAGATTATGTTTGAATAAGAAATTGCACCAATAAAAAACAAGAACAAATGTACTTGACTGTTTTCCTCTCAGGGTATGAATACAAAAATGAATATAAGTATGAGAGAGAGAGAGAGAGAAAAGAGGAAAAGCAGTCAAGCAACATTCGCCTGCAAACACAATAGAAACTAAAAAAAGAGAACTAAATATGCTGTCCTCCACCCAGCGCCTGATACAAGTTGATAAGGCTTTGTATCTCCTTGAAACAGTTAGCGGTTTGAGAGAGCTGGGCATTCAACAACGTCTGCCGGGCAGTCAGCACTTCCAGATAGGTCGTGTTGCCATGCTGCATCAGCAGTGACGTACTGGTGAAGGCCTTTTCCAGGGCAGCCACCTGATTTTCGTAATTATCTTTTTTCCTTTTGCTTATCTGATAAGACACCAGCGCTTCGTTCACTTCCGTACCGGCATCCAGCAACTTTTGCTCAAAAGCCAGAAGAGCCTCTTCCTGCTGTGCCTTAGCAATGCGCCGGCGGGCAATCAACGTTCCTCTGTTAAACAGCGGCTGCGTCAGTGAAGCCAGTGCTGAGGTAACAAACTTACCCGGATTGGTAATCAGTCCACCCACTGAATTTGTCCATCCGGCACTTCCACTTAAGGTTATGGACGGATAAAAGGCAGAATTGGCCTGATTGGTCACATAAAACGCTTGTTCCAGGTCACGTTCGGCCATACGCACATCCGGACGGTTGGAAAGCATCTGAAGTGGAACTCCCACAGACAAACGTGAAGTGAATAGTTGACCGGAAAGTTTTCCTCTCGCAATCTTATGCGGTGTCTCTGCCAGCAACAAAGACAGACTGTTTTCCACCTGGTTAATCTGTTCTTCCAAATCCATCACCGAATTCTCTACTTCATAATAAGTAGCTCTCATCTGTGAAACGGCAGCCTCATCGGCCTGTCCCGCGTCCATCAGGGCCTGCGTAGACTCCACGGTTTCCTTCCACGTCTCGGCTGTTTGACGGGAAATCTCCAGTTGCTCATCGAGCATCAATAACGTGTAATATGTATTCGCGATATTGGCTATCAGGCTGGAGTACACTGCTTGCTTATAATCTTCACTTTGCAGATAAGCAGATTTAGCCTGACGCTTGGCATTACGTAATTTCCCGAAAATGTCCAGTTCCCAACTGGCCGTCACCGGAAGCGTATAGGTGTGTGAAGCCTTGCTACCTTCCACCGTATTGATACCTCCTTGCGGAGAAAGAGCAAAGGAAGGAAGAAAAGCCAGTTTGGCCGAAAGCAAAGAAGCTTTCGCTTCTTCCACACGCAGACTGGCTGTCTGCACATCTGTATTCTGCGCCAGCCCCTTTTCAATCAGATCCTGCAAATAAGGGTCTGTAAAGAAATCCCGCCAGTGAATGTTTCCGATACTTGCCGTATCGGAAACTGTGACCTCTTCATCGTACAAGTTCTCGGGAACCGAGGTTTGCGGTTCATAGCTGGTATATATTCCGCAACTGCTCAGCAAGAGCGTTGCGCCACATGCGATTATCTTTGATGTATTCATATTGTTCATTTACTTTTCTGTGTTAAAGGCACTTTTCTCAATCAAGGTCTGTTCCTTCTCATATAGAATCTGCTGGTCGGGTTCCTTCTGCATAGGGCCACGCAATTTTTCCTGAAGGTATTCGAACACCACAAAGAAAACCGAAACCACAAAGAGCAGGGCCAACGTACCAATCAGCATACCTCCTACTACACCCGTGGCCAATGAACTGTTTCCGTTCGCTCCGGCACCGGATGAGAACATCAACGGAAGCATACCAAAAATCATACACAAGACGGTCATGATAATAGGGCGGAAACGGGCCTGAGCTGCCGAATAAGCAGAAGAGATAATACCCATACCCTTACGACGGCGTTCAATGGCATATTCTGTAATCAAGATGGCTGTTTTAGCCAGCAAACCAATCAACATGATGGCACCAGTCTGAAGATAGATGTTGTTCTCCAACCCTGCCACACGGGCAAACAGGAAGCTTCCCATCAATCCGAAAGGAACGGACAGAATTACTGCCAGCGGCACCAGGAAACTTTCATACAAGCAGGAAAGAATCAGGTAAATCAATACCACACAGAGGGTATAGATGAACACGGTCTGTGCTCCTCCGCTGCTGGCTTCCTCACGTGCCATACCTCCATATTCATAACCGTAGCCAGAAGGAAGTACCTGTGCTGCAACCTCCTTAATGGCTTTCTGAACTTCACCGGTAGAATATCCCTCGGCCACGTTCACATTCACATCAATCGTATTATACAAGTTGAAACGTTTGGCAATTTCCGGACCTAAGACAGAACGCAGTGTCACAAACTGGCTGACCGGTGCCATCTCCGTTCCATTACGCACAAACATGTTGTCCAGCGCATGCTGATTCAAACGGGCATCGGGTGAAGCCTGAATCATGACACGGTATACCTTTCCATACTTATTGTAATTAGATACGTACGAACCTCCACAATAGGCTCCCACCACATCGAGCACATCACTCGGACTGATTCCGGCACGCTTGCATTTAGCTGCATCTACATCCACCGCAATCTGAGGGAAGTTCATGGCGTATGAACTATAGGCCATTGCCACTTCCGGACGTTCGTTAAGGGTCATAATAAATTTTTGTACGGACTCATAGAACGGCTGCATGTCGCCTCCCGTTTTATCCTCCATATAAAGTTCCACCGCATTACCGGTACCGTATCCCGGAATCATGGCAGGCTGGAAACAGAATACCTGCGCCTCCTTTATCTCGCTGAACTGAGCATTCAAGCGCTTCATGACAGCTTCCACCGAATGTTCCTTACCTTTTCGTTCATCCCAGTGATACAAGCGGATGATGACTGTACCATATGACGTACCCTGCCCGGAAATCAATCCGTATCCCGTAATACGCGAATAATGCTCTATCTCTGGAGTAGCTTTCAATATATCCTGCACCTTGTCCATCACCTTATTAGTTTCAGCCAAAGAGTTACCAGGTGAGGTACTGATATTAATCATCATGGTTCCCTGGTCTTCCTGAGGCACCAGTCCGGTCTTGGTAGTCGACATCAGATATACCAGCAATACAGTGGCAACACCCAGTGAAGCCCATACAGTCCACCGATGATGGAAGAAGAACATCAGTCCTTTCTTATATTTGCCCAGCATCGTATTAAATGACACGGTGTAAGCCGCACGGATACGACCGCTGAAGCTCTTGATACTTTTCTCCGTGTCAGAAGCTTTCATCATCATGGCGCATAAAGCCGGACAGAGCGTCAAGGCATTAATACAGGAGAGTCCTACAGCCACCGCCATCGTAATACCAAACTGAGTGTAGAATACCCCAGAAGTTCCTCCCATGAAAGTCACCGGAATAAATACAGCCATGAAGACAAAGGTACACGACACAACGGCCATCGTCACATCACTCATGGCATCCTTTGTGGCAAGATAAGACGAGCGATACCCCACATCAAATTTAGCTTGTACGGCTTCCACTACAATAATCGCATCATCCACCACGGTACCGATGGCCAGCACAAGGGCAAACAAGGTCAGGATATTGATACTGAATCCGGCCACCGACAGGAAGGCAAACGTACCAATCAGTGACACAATGATGGAAATGGAAGGAATCAAGGTACTCTTGAAGTCATGCAAGAAGAAGTAAACCACCAACACTACCAGGATAATAGCTATCACCAGGGTTTCAACCACATTGTCGATAGAAGCAAAAAGGAAGTCGTTCACACTCATCATCTGAATAAACTCCGTTCCCTCCGGAAGATCTTTTGAAATATCATCCAGCAAGTCGGAGATTTCCTGGTTTACAGCCGTAGCATTGGCACCAGCCACCTGGAAGACCATGAAAGTAACTCCCGGAACTCCATCTGCTTCGCCATGGAAACTATAGGATTCACGTCCCAGTTCTACCTCCGCAATATCTTTTACCCGAAGCACGGACCCGTCTTTCTGCGAACGTATGACCATGTTTTCAAATTCTTCTACGCTCTTCAGACGACCTTTGTACTTCATGGTGTACTGAAACACATTGTCCGAACTTTCACCCAATGAGCCCGTAGGTGCTTCCGTATTCTGCTCACCCAATACGGCTGTCACATCAGAAGGAACCAGTCCGTATTGTGCCATTTTGTCGGGTTTCATCCAGATACGCATACTGTAAGTATCTCCCATCAGCTGCACGTCGCCTACGCCCTGAATACGTTTTACCTGGGGAATCACATTGATGTCAAGGTAATTGGCCAGGAAGGTTTCATCATAACGCCTGTCGGGGCTGATAAGACTGTTAATCTGAAGGAAGCTGTTCTGGCGTTTCATGGTGCTGACGCCAATAGCGGTTACTTCGGAAGGCAGCAGACCTTGTGCGGCAGACACACGGTTCTGCACATTCACCGCTGCCATATCCGGGTCGGTACCCTGCTTGAAATATACCAGGATTTCGGCTGTACCCGCATTGGTAGCCGTAGAGGTAATGTATATCATGTTTTCTACCCCGTTGATACTTTCTTCCAGCGGCATGATGACACTGTTCATCACCGCATCGGCATTGGCACCAGTATAAGTGGCTTCCACGCGTACGGTAGGCGGAGCAATGTCAGGATATTGTTCCACGGGAAGTGTATAAAGTGATATAAATCCCACTATCAGAATCAGAACCGATATGGAGAGGGCCATCACCGGCCGCTTAATGAATATATTTCCTTTCATAATCGTCTGTTATTTTACTTGCGTTCCTTCACGAATCATTCCGGCTCCGTCGGCCACAATCTCATCTCCAGCTTTCAGTCCATCCAGCACAATGTATTCTTTCCCATCGTTGACCGGAGCTACTTTTATTAAAGTAGATACCGCTTTTCCGTCTACCACCTTATAAGCCAGAATCTTATCCTGCAACTGTACGGTAGCTCCCTGCGGAATCACAATACATTTCTTATAGACACTTGGAATCAGCACGTTACCCGATGCCCCACTGTGCAGCAAACGGGAAGCATTCGGAAATACCGCACGTACACCTACCGTACCCGTCTCCTTGTCAATCACGCCACTGACAGATTCTATCTTTCCCTTTTCTTCGTACACAGAGCCATCGTTCAACTGAAGCTGAATGGCCGGCATATTTTCTACTGCCTTATCAATCGTACCGTATTGACGTGCCAAAGCCAAAAGCTGATTTTCAGTCATCGAGAAATAGACATACATGGTGTCATTATCTGACACAGTGGTCAGCGGTTGCGACATATTGGAACTGACCAGTGCTCCTACCCGGTAAGGCAACATGCCAATCACCCCGTTGCTGGGGCTTTTTACTTCCGTATAAGAAAGGTTATTCCGCGCATTTACCTCCTGTGCCTTAGCCTGTGCCAGCTGTGCCTTGGCAGTCAGATACTCATTCTCAGTTGTCTGCAAGTTAAAGCTGGAGACTACCTTCTTGGCGTACAGTTCCTTTGTACTTTTATACGTAAGTTCAGCTGTAGCCAGACTGGCTTTCGCTACTTCCACATTGGCAACTGCCGTTTCCAAAGCCGCCTTATAAGGAACCTGGTCAATCACAAACAAGACTTCTCCCTGTCGTACGACATCTCCTTCGGATACATTCAACTTTTCAATATATCCTGACACTTGCGGATAAATGTCAATGTCCTGCATACCTTCAATAGAGGCAGAATACGAAGTCATGATTTCCTTATCCGTATCTGCTGTAAGCGTTACAAGATTATAGCCTTTCTGAGTGTTTTCTTTGGTTTCCGTCTTACAGGAAGTTATCCCCATCGCACAGCTAACTAGCAACATCAGCCATACGTTTAATTTTCCAATCTTTTTCGTCATATTCGTTTCTTTTTTTGTTCGCGCAAAAGTAGCAAGCAAGGGAAAAAGGAAGGCAACCGATTTTCGCACAGAGATGTTCAATTTTCTCCACCCTTCCGTCAAAATCATGAAATATGGAAAATAAGACATTCTTGAGAGAAAATAAGACATAGCACCTTGACCAAAAATCTTCATCTTTGCAAAAAAGAATTATGGAAGAGATTATTAGACATATTCACATAGAAATGCTTCAGGCACATTGCGATGCCCAAAGCCATATTGACGATTACATGTTTCTGACCGAACGCCTGGAGAATGTGTTCCCGGAAAACCGGAATGTCAAACTGGAAGTTTTTCTGATGCTCTATTGTGAGGAAGGAGAAGTAAAATTGGAACTGAACAACGTGGCCCGACACTTACAGGCCAACGACCTGCTGATTAGCCTGCCCAATACTATTATAGGTCAGGTAATGGCCAGTCCCAACCATAAGGTAAAAGTATTCTGTTTCTCCAACCGCTTTATCCAACGGCTGACCCAGACTCAGAAATATAGCTGGAAGTCGATATGTTACATACAGGAAAACCCCATCAAGCATTTTGGAGAAAACCGGAATGAAACGTTTCACCAGTACCTGAAACTGATAGAGGACAAGATACAGACTCCACCCGACAAATACCAGAAAGAGATTCTGCTGCACATTGCTTCAGCATTTTATGGCGAGATGGTGGCCGAAACCACCCGCAAGTCTATTGAAAAAGAAAAGCAAGGATATCACACTCCTGTCAAACAACCCGACTTCATCTTCAAGCAATTCATGGAAGCGCTGACAGCCGACAACGGTAAACACCGTACATTGACTTATTATGCCGACTTATTCTGTTACTCGCCGAAGTATCTGTCGCGCATCGTCAAGCAAATCAGCGGGAAAAATGCATTGACATTGATTCATGAGAATGCCATTGAACATATCATTCCGGAGCTGAGACATTCCAACAAAAGTATTAAGGAAATTTCTGTGGATTTTGAATTCCCCAATGTGTCGTTTTTTGCACAATATGTAAAAAAATACTTAGGAATGACACCTACGGAATATCGCAACAGCAGTCAAGAGAAAAAATAGCAAAACAAATATATATCAACCCAAAAGCAACAGCAAATCCACGCTGTTGCTTTTTTATTTTCATACGTTATCCTTTTTATAATCAAACAAATACGTACCCTTATTCTCAAAAATTAAAGCATCAAGAAAAAATTGCCTGAACAAAAACGGAAATATTACGTTTAAAAGCATGAATAGGCAAAAACATTAACGAGATAAACAAACTAAACTATAAAACGACTAATTAGTTATTTTTTCGACGGAAAAAGTTATAGGGTTGGTTTAATAGATTGTAATCAACGAGAAAACAACAACAAAATGAGAAAACTTACTTTTATTGCATTTTTATGCACTTTGCTATTGGTTTCTTGTAACCAGGAAGAACAATTAGACACATCGTCTACTACAAACAAATCCGGGATTTTATTCAAATTACAAAAGGATGGATATGAGGGAAGTACTTCACGTATCTCTGGAAAGGAAACCTCTCCATACGATGAGTTGCACTATTTCATTGTGGATGAAAACGGTGAAAAGGTCAAAAATATCAAGAGCTATTATGAAGCCTCTACGTCCACAATTTATACCGAAGGACTGCACAAAGGAAATTACCGTCTGCTGGTTTTAGGAATCCAGGGCGATGCCACCAAAGATAAAGCCACCGTTCATACTCCTGAGCGTATACAAGATGAGTGGCTGGCATTTCCGGAAGATTTGCAGAAACCACTGGAGGCTGAATATTTCTATTCGCAAACTCCTTTCTCAGTCATAGAGGTACAGACTGCCGACGGAATACAGGAAACGGCTTCAATTACAGATGAAATAACCCAAAAACGGATTGTAAGCCGGGTTGATTTCGATTTCACCTACCATAATCCTTACGTACGCAATGCGGTAACAGATAAAAGTCTGTCATTCGGTGACGTACGGTTTTATACCACTCTCTCGGGCAGCGGAGAACTGAGCGGTGAAAGCAACGGCACCCTCGACCCGATTTCCTTGAATGAGCAGACTTCCTACCTCTTCATGCCGCTGTGTGGGAATGCGCACCTCAACGGTGAAATCACAATTTCCACTCGCAACTACCGCAAGGAGGAAAGGCGTCAGGTGTATGGATTCGAGCATCAATCACTAAGCAGCAATCACATTCATCACATAGAATCGGTAGTAACTCATCCGGATGACAAGGATATAGTGATGTTCATCACACCTGCAGCATACAATGCAGGCGGACATAAAGCCATCCTGCAGGACGATGAAACAAAAGAAGTGTACACCAATCCGTCACTCCGGAAGTTCAATACTTCACAACCGCTTCAGGTGTCGGTTACCGAAGAAGGAAAACTGCACGCACGTTTTTACTCTCCCCGTAATCTGAGTAACGTACTGATAAAAATGCAGTTGCCGCAAGTAAGCAATGAGTATTTCGACCTGGCCTATTTTGATTCAATTCCGGCATTCTGCGATTTTTATGAAGAGATTCCATTGATAGAACGTTCAGTAATGTGCCGCACGGAATCAGGAAAAGTGATTGAAATAAGCAAGAAAACGGCTGCCGAACTTTCGAATGCTGTACTGAAAATAGAATCGGATGACCCGTTTTGGGCCAAGCTGCAGGATATCAAGCATGGATGGAATATTTACTGGGGCCTGTATGGCGGAGATCCGGAAAGAGAAGACGGTGGTCCGGTAGGTAACTGGATGGGAATACGCCCGGTGCATTGCCGTGAGTCGGTAGCCCTCTTCCTGAACTTCACCTATATGATTGACATGCCGGAACACGAACAGATTCTGCGTGATAATGCCGACCAGCTGTACGATGACAACAAACAGCCCGTAAAGGTGGAAGCGGTATTGCAACAGATGCGGATGGCCAAGACCCTTCAGGTGGGATTGGTCTACCCAGGAAACGGAGTCATTGGTTTAGGAGGTGGAAGTACCTTTGGATGTTACCAGCAAGGATGGTTTGAACACTACTTTAATACCTACTCGTGCAGCATCATGTTCCATGAGCTGGGACACGTAATGGGATACGGACACAACAGTTCGTTTACTTATGGACCATGGGCAGAAAAATTGATGAACAATTTTTATGTCAACAACATCCAGGATATGCCTATCAACTCCAAAAACTATTTGAACAGTGCCCAAAACCCTCACCGATACAAATAAACAAACGAAATTAAATCTGATGAAAAAATGAATATGAAATATATACTTACGCTGGCAAGCGCAGGCTTGTTTTTACTAAGTGGCTGTCTGCAGGAAGATTTTCAGCAGTCACCCGACTCAGGCGGAATTTTAACCGTCAACTTTTCCAGAACTGGAATGACAAATGAAACAGACACAAACACTGATGAGCAAATACATACACTCAATGCCTACCGCTTTGAAAACGGAATACTGAAGGAATCATTCAAATCCTTACAAGTAAACGATGAAGGAATGTGCAAGCTTGACCTTGAGCAGATAAAGGGAAACATCTATTTTCTGGCCAATGGTGAAAGCGTGATTTCAAAGGCTAATCTGACAGACGATGTCACAACTCTGGACGAGTTTCTGAACTTGACCGCCACTTCAGAAGAAATGGCATCAGAATATATGTTAATGAACGGAATGGCCGATTTGAGTTCAGGTAACACCTCTTTCTCTGTAGCTTTAAAGCGTGCGGTAGCCCGTATCGACCTGGAGTCTTCATTTCAAGATGCAGAAGTAAACCGCATCGTAATAAAAGAAGTAGCTCTGACAGGTTTAGTACATGAAGCCGGTAACCAAAGCGTACTGACGGACCTGGAAAAAAACGAGTTGACAAAAGACTTCGGAGAGCATCCGTTTAAAAACGGAAAGGAATCTCTTTACTACCTTCCGGAACAAACATCCAACGGTCATGAGGTGGAAATTATGATGACCGCCAATGGAGGATGGCATAGGTTAAGAACTACCCTGCCGGCGTTGAAACGTAACACGGTGTACACGCTGAGAGTGTATGGAAACGGTGCAAACCTGAACGTGGAAGTACTGACGGATAACTGGGAAAGCGGTGACTCATCCGCATCAGGTCTTACACTCAAAGGACTGGTCGATAAAGAGAATTCACAACTGTCAGAAGGAGTAACCATCAACGAGCGTGGTGACACCGTATTCGTTCCTTGCTGGGAAAGTAATTTCCAGCTGACTTTGGCAGCCGAAACAGGAGCCGAAGTCAGCATCTTTGGAGGAGCTGAAGGAGTCACAGTCACTCCAGCCACTCGCTCCAGAGAACTTTCTCCCGTTGCACAGATTAATGTCGCCAGCAGACAGAAAATGCCGGGCAGCAAACATGAATACGTATATCTGGATGTTCACAAAGACCAGGTACAAACCGGTAGAGTGGTACTGGTATTCACGCCTAATCCGATAGAATTGAGCGGACTTATCCAGTTTGACGAAAATGGAGAATGTGACTTCAACCGATACGTGGACGGAGAACTGGCCCGCCTGATTTTGCCGGAAGGAAAAACCGCCACACTGAGATTCGGAGAAGAAGAAGCACAATGGATGAAACTCACTGATGAAGGTAACAATACCTATCGTCTGTTAGGAGGATGGAAACCCAATGACCCGAAAGCAGACGGAAGAGAGCAGGCCGGCGAATTAATCATTACAGATAAAGACGGCAGCCATCCGGAGACTTATACCATCCGACGCCTCAACTGGGGATTGCCGGTAGTTAATGTCAACGGTACATGGTGGTGCAAGTACAACCTGAGAGGTAACGTGAAGAATTTCAACGATCAGATTCTGATTAATTCAGACCCTGCCAAAGACAGCAGTCTGGCAGACTACCTGACTTCCTGCTCTGACGATGAATTCCTGCACATTCTGGGCGACCAGTATCAGGCCGGAAATCCTGAAGGGTTACAACTTACTCATGATGACTCTTCATTCTATTACGAAGGATACAAAAGCCAGACGAACAACTTCGGGACTCTGTCTCCTACCGTCATGGCACCCGACGGTTACCAGATTCCGGACTTCGATGACTACCGTTTCTTTACAGGAAGCACGAATTTCAATCTGGGTTACTTCAACCCCGGTGCCTTCAACAATGGTTTAGGCCAGCGCCTCAACTTTAAGGTCGTAGAACGTAATGCGACTTTCCAGGGATTGCAGTACGGTCCGGTTACCTTCTATGATTTTGAATACGAAGGCAGCCACTGGACAATCTGCGGCTTAGGTCACCAATGGGATGCAACCAGCATATCAAAGATGATGATTTTGCTGGCGACCTATGGAAATGGAGGAAGCACCTGGATGATAGAAGGTTATTCAAACAGTGAAGGCAGAGGAAACTGGTTCAAGTATACAGGCAACAATGCACAGAAAACCCGTACTATCCGATGCATCAAGACACCGGTGGAATACATCTACGAGTAAAAAAACAACAATATCTAAACAGACAAATAAACCAGTATAATATGTACATCAAAAAATACATACAGTTTTTCGGCATACTTTCTGCCCTATTATTTACAACAGCCTGTGGAGGAGAAGATATCCCCAGCGGAGGAGAAGGAGGAGGTACAGGAGACGGAGGAAGCAGCACACCTGTCCGAACTATCACTACTCACATCAATGAGTTCCAGGTGGAAGGAGAAAACTCCTCTCTTCCCGGTGAAGGTGAGATAAAAGAGCTGCAGGCCTGCCTGTTCGAAGACGGTGCGATGACGGAAATCTATACCCAGTTCACTCAGAAAGACGGCCAGTATATGTTTCAGACAGACAAACAGACAGGTCATCTCTACATATTGGCCAACATTGCCGACCAGATCAATGTGCAGGAACTGAAAGCACAAGGCATCACCGAAGATGAATGGCAACAGATTACGTTTGCACATGCTGAAGACTACATACATGCACCGGAATTTTTCTCTGGCATGATTGACTTAGGACAGACTGCTGAGAATGCGCTCCACCTCCACCTGGAAAGAGGTATCGCCCGTTTTGACCTTTCCATCCGGACCACCAGCTCCATCAAGGTGAAAAAGGTCGTGCTCAAGAACATGACGCACCACACTTTCCTGTTTCCGCAAAATCCGGTCACCATACCGACTGATGCGGGTGTAAAAGACCGTTCGATTGAGTTTCCACAATGGCTGGAAACGAATACCCAAGGCATCGCCTACGTGTACGAGCAGTCTGGAGAAGATTTAAAGGCGAGCATGGAAATCGTGAAGAATGGGAAAGAGACTACTTTGGAATCTACCCTTCCATCTACTTTGAAACGAAACGTAGTGTACACATTAGAGATTACTACGGATTCTGCTACGGGAGAAGCCAAACTGAACATCGTTGAATGGGAAAACGGAGGCGACCATACCCTTTCTTCCGGCATGGGCAACTTAAAAGTAGATACCCAGACGTCTATTCTTCCTGAGAATGTGGTGATAAATGAGGAAAAGACACAGGTAACCCTTCCTCATACAGCTACAGAGATGACATTGGCCATCGACTGTGATGATGAACTGGAACTCATTCCAGGGAATATGCCGATAAAGATTGAATCACTGGGAGGTACTCGTCCGGAAACGATAGGAAAGAACCTGTTCCGTATTCAGAAAGAACAATGGAGACCTGGCGTTGCAGGCCAAGAACTGAAGCTCAGATTCCACCGGAAAGGACTGCTTCACAATTATGAGGAAGACGCTCTGACATTAGTCTTATCTGAAAACCCAATTAAACTGGAAGGGCTCATCCACTTCCATGACGGCTATGAATTTGACTTCGGACGCTACATTGACAATGAATTGGGACTCATCACTCTGCCGGAGTCTAAAAAACTGACGGTGGAATACGAAAGTGGTGAAGGTCACTGGATTAAGCTGGAGGAGCAGGATGAAACACCCAACTCATTCCGCATCATAGGAGGCTGGAAACCCAATGACCCAACGGCCAACGGACGCAAGCAGAAAGCTACACTGGTAATCTGCAATACCGACGGTACGGACAGAGAAGAATACACGGTCGTACGCCGCAACTGGGGACTCCCTGTTACCTACCTCAACGGTGTATGGTGGTGCAAATACAATGCCATGGGAGATTCAAAGAATTTCAGCGACCAGATACTTTCTTCTAACGACCCGGCTGCCAAGGCAGGAAAGACGCTTTTTGATTACCTGCGCGACTGTACTCCTGAAGAGTTCTTCAAACTATGGAAGTGGCAGTATCAGGGAAAAACCACGCAGGGTATGGAAGTGATTGACGACGGTGGAGTGGCTAAACTGAAAGGATACGGTCCATCCAGCGCTCATATCAACAGACTGGATGCCACCGCCATGGCACCCGACGGCTACGAACTTCCTTCCATGGAGAATTTTGAAAGAGTCTTAAACTCAACCAGTGGAACCATCTGGTTGATGTGGGACGGAAGCCATACCACGGCATGGAACGGAGGCTCAAACATTCAGCGTCGCCAAAGAAGAAGAAACGATGTTACCGTAGGAAGCGTAGCGCTGTCTGACCTGATTTACATTCAGATGTACAATAATGCAGAACAGCAATACGAACCACTCGTATGGTACGGTCCCGGAGCACAATGGGATGACAGTGGCATCAAACATGGACACTACAATGCCATGTTATGGGCTACCCACTCGCCCAGCAACGGACAAGGATGGTTTTATAACGGAACAATGGCAGGGCTTTATCCCAACAAGAACGGTGCAGGATCAAACGACACCCGACTTCTTCGCTTTAAGAAATCGGACGTAGAATACATCTATGAATAACAACCCTCAAAACGTCTTTGCGTTTCAAAGTAAACGCAAGGACGTTTTACTTAAAACGCAAGTGCGTTTG
>OOBK01001244.1_pt1 | contig 14385 bp, 14 predicted proteins | sample 1671541 | NCBI WGS metagenome assembly OOBK01 (sample SAMN06348167, study PRJEB24527) | human gut metagenome | biome: human gut; feature: ankylosing spondylitis patient; material: feces | host: Homo sapiens | place: China | collected 2015-10 | reverse complement strand
GAGCCAGGTAAGTATTGGCAAACAGCTTCACCGCTTCTGCCTCTTTCAGTCCCATGAACAGCGTATCGATGTCCGGCTTTAAAGCACCCTCCTGTAATAGCGCCGCAAACTCATGCGCCTTTTCCTCCAGATCTTCCCCGGCAATCGCCTGAATCGCCGCGTTCTCCTCGTCACGTCCGTTAATCAGTTTCGGGAAGCCCACGATGATACGGCTGGGGTAGAGGTTATCATACAGCGCCTTGCTTTCGCGCAAGAACTCCGGAGAGAACAGCAGGTTGAATTTCTTTCCTGCAAGGGCAGGAGTGGAGCGGAATTTCTCCGCATACTTCACGTACAGGCTGCGGCAGTAACCCACCGGAATGGTACTTTTAATCACCATTACCGCATCCGGGTTCACTTCCAGTACCAGGTCAATCACCTCTTCTACATGCGACGTATCAAAATAATTCTTCACCGGGTCGTAGTTGGTGGGAGCGGCTATCACCACGAAATCCGCATTCCGGTAAGCTGATGCTCCGTCTAATGTAGCGGTCAGATTCAGTTCCTTCTCTGCCAAGTACTTTTCGATGTACTCATCCTGAATCGGGCTGATACGATGGTTGATTTTCTCCACCTTTTCAGGAATCACGTCAACAGCTGTTACCTGATGATGCTGGGCTAGCAAAGTGGCTATGGATAAACCTACGTAACCTGTGCCGGCTACTGCGATATTGAAGTTGTTCATGTTTTTAGGTAATAGTGTCAAGCAAAAAAGAGAATAATAATTTGTATAAACTAAATTCTCTTTCTTGTGCTATTTTAATACATGTGCTAATCTATTATTTCAGAATTCTTTTTTATAGAGATTTTATTAGCTTTGTACATTCTGTTTTTGTTCTTTGAACTTCTTTAGAATGCTTTTATATTAGGCTCTTGATCAATGATAAAAAACTTCTTATCATTTTTAGAGATGGTGTGTACCAGTGAAAAATAAAACTATTAAATTCTTCTTGAATTTCATTTCGGACAAAATTCGACAGCTTAGTTTGATATTCCATTGCAGTTTGTGGAAAACCATTCATCGCTAAGTAATTTAAAGATTTTGTTTTTAGTCCGTTTTTGATTTCGTCCATATTTTTGCTTCCAATTAAAACAGCATTCAGACTTTCTGCATTAATATCAATTTTCTTTATCTTACTTTTGGTATAATAAATTTGGACAGAAAGAATTAATATGTGAATAAGAGTTACTGCCAATCCTAATATACATGTGAACAATGTGAATATACTAGTTTCCGATTTTGAAAGAAAACAACCCAATGTGCCTATTTTACTTGTGAAGAAATCATTAATAGGATGGTAAAAATGAAATATTATCATTAGTATAATTATGACTACCAAAGCATTCATGTATTTTACAAAAAATTTCGTTTTATAGCATATCCATGTTAGAAGTGTATACAGAATAATACAAGAATTCAGTATTTGTAAAGCTTGATAATAATCCCTATACATAGGATGGTTCTCGATTCCAATATAGGCTAATATTATGATTGCATAATAGAACCCTAAAGCAGCTAAATTCTTTATAGTCTTATAAAATATGTCCCATGTGCTCTTCAGCATTTTGTACCCTTCAGCCAATTGTTCATTTGTAAGGTATGCTTGATACTTGCCAAGGAAATCCGTTATTAAAGTTTGTTTTTCTTCTTGCAATTTTGTAAGAGGAAATTTTGTCAATAAGGGTTCATAGAAAAAAAGCAAACAGATTCCCGCCCACAATTGGATAAGTGGAGCAAAATTTATCAATGCTATTTCATCCATAGTAATTAAATAAGTTTTTTAGCATTTGCGAAAGCTACATCAAATAAAATCATTAATTTTTGACAATTTTCTGGTTGATTAAAAGAACCTATTGCTAGATATTGCTCTGGTATATATTCTAGTCTGAATTTATCATTATCAAAGATAGCAAAGTTGCAATGTTCTGTATTGAGTTGATTAAATATATTTTTTTTGTCTTTTTCTTGAATTAAGCGAACTTCGATAGTGTTGTTTTTTCTTCTGTCTTTAGTCTTTCGTATAAGACTAAGAGGAGCATCATTGATATACTGGTTGGTTTCTACCATTATAGATAATTTGTTATTATCTCTTTTAAGAAAATCATTTAGAGTATTCCAATAAGGTTGAGTCATAATTAATTCGGGCTTGAATCCTTCACTAAAAATACGTACTTCATTATTTGTGTATTGGAACAATATTGACATTAATATCGAAGCATGTTCTTTACCCGCATTAGTAAAGGTTTCATTTGATTTTTTCTCTGCTAAATCCTTCAGATATTCACGATATTTTTCAAGAATTATATTAGTATCCATATTTTATAGTTATTTTCCCTTAGAGAACAAAAATAATTATAATTATTGATTTATGCAATATTGTTATTGTTCATTTAGTTTCTTCTAATTTTTTCGATAGCAATTCGGTTAAAAATAAATTTTCTTGATTGAACTTTTATGCCTGTGAGAATTCCTTGATACGTTGTTCTTCATTCAGGCGGCAAACCAACAGCCTTCCGTTCTTTTCCGCCACGATGTAACCGTCCAGTCCTTCTAACACCACCTTTTGCTCGTCTGCCACATGTACCACACAATTCCGGCATCCAAATAGCTTCACGTTGTCTCCCACGTGTGCATTTCCGTTTTCATCCTGCGGCAACAATGTGTGTAGCGAACCCCAGCTGCCTAAGTCGCTCCAGCCGAATTCAGCCGGCAGTACGTCAATTTCTTTCGCCTTTTCCATGACGGCATAGTCAATTGAAATTTTCTCGCAGGTAGGGAAGAGACGTTTCAGCTCCTCTTGTTCCTTATCCGTAAATAAGGCAGGTTCCAGTTCATCCATCACTCCGGCTATCTGTGGCGCATACATCCGGATGGCTCTGGTAATGGTTTCCACGTTCCATACGAATATGCCCGCATTCCAGAAAAAGTTTCCGGCAGCTACATACTTCAGAGCAGTTTCCTTATCAGGCTTTTCCTTGAAAGCCTCCACTTCGTAAATACCTCTGCTGTCAGCCTCACCTTTGGCAGCAATGTACCCGTAACCTGTTTCCGGTCGGCTGGGCTTGATTCCAAGGGTGACGATGGCAGCTGATTCCGCTGTCTTTTCGAGTGCGGCAGCGATACACCGTGCGAATTCAGCGGTATTTATCACCAGGGCGTCCGAAGGTGTGACCACGATGTTTGTCTCTGGAAACTCCTTCTTGATTTTCCAGCAGGCATACGCTATGCAAGGAGCCGTGTTACGCGCTTCCGGTTCAGCCAGAATATGGCTTTCCGTTAATTCCGGCAGTTGCGTTTTCACGATGTCTGTGTACTTTTCGCTGGTTACTACCCAGAAATTCTCTATCGGACAGAGCGGAAGAAAACGCTCTACGGTAAGCTGTATAAGCGATTTACCACATCCCATCACATCAATAAACTGTTTGGGATATTCGGGGGTACTCATAGGCCAGAAACGGCTACCGATTCCGCCTGCCATAATGACTACATGTGTTTGCATTGTGCTTTTGTGGATTTTATATTGTTATTTAGTTATATATTTGTTTCTTAGATATTCTTTTAATGCTATATGGTCATATTTAAATTGTTTTTTTATCTCAAAGATTTTTGCATCAACTAACATTCTGTACCAAAATCCTTGTAGTATATGCCATATAAAACCTTCTTTTCCATCAAGGAATCCGCCTTTAAGGATATATCTTAAAAAGAAATTTATAAATGGCCTTACAAATAAGGGTGATTTAATATATTTTATTTTGAGCCATCGCTTTCTTTGTTCTTCTGTTCCCCAAAATTTAGGTATGACTTCTTGTGCTTTTGCATCCAGCCCATACTCCATCATCAGCATATCTACCATTTCACGAGTAGCATATCCGTTATGCTTTTCTGTCCACCAAGTCAAATCATTCAGGTTGGCATCTACTTGATTTCCTTCTTCTATAGTAATGGTTGTTCCATCAAATATCCGGATATGCTCGTCCATCCAGCGGTTTTCACAATCCCCATGGCCTTTACGGAAAATCTTGAGATGATAAGAGGGATACCAGCCACCATGCAATAACGGCTTTCCCATGAAATCAATCCGTTTTCTTACATACACTCCATTTACATTTTCAGAACAATTGCTCAATGTGTTTTTTACGGCTGTGCCGATGTTACCCTCTAAAAACTCGTCTGCATCAATACGCCAAATCCATTCCGACTGGATAGGACATTGATATACTCCGTAGTTGAATTGGGTAGCATAATTTTTCCAAGGGTTTTTGTAGACTTTTGCCCCTAATTCTTCTGCTATTTCGCATGTCCGGTCTGTACTTAAAGAATCCACTACAAAAACTTCATCACAAATTCCTTTTAAGGAATTGATGCAACGTGCTATATGCTTTTCCTCATTTTTGGTGAGAATGATGGCGGCTATTGTACTCATAACTTATAAATTGCTTTTAAATCAAACGTTTTGTCACTAAATATTTGAGTAAATATATTTGATAAGCATTTCAGAAAATATGCGATGATAAAAATAATAAGATAAATGATTATGAGGTTAAAGGGGAAGAGATAGTTTAGCTTATCAGTGAAAATAGCATACTGAACCATATAGATTTCCAAAGTAAGACAAGATATGAAATAGAAAATTTTACCAACTTTACTTTGAAGTATAATATGGATTTTAGGTGAATTACAGAACTGATATATCCAATATACAGAGATTAGTAAAGGAATGAGAGAAATAATTTGAAATTTGCAATAGAATGGAGATATTTTGTATATTCCCATGCATGCATAATAACAGGTTAAACTTAATAGAATGTAGATGAATGATTTTTGTGGCGATGTCGTTTTTTCCTTTTGGATAGCTGTCATAGCTCCTAATAGCATAAAAAGAAAATAGTAAATTCTCATGTATGCGATGTCTGAGTACATGATAGACTTGTTTAAATCCAATATCATAAAATAGCTTACAATCACAATAGTACTTGCTATCAAGAACGTTATTTTTAAATGTTCAAACATATACTTTCTAATTGGATAGAAGATGGCGTAATAAATCATGATACATGGGATAAACCAATATCGAGGCGTTGTTATGATATCGGTAATGTTCCATTGCCACATAAAGATTATTGATGAGAATAAAGCCCACATGATGATAGTAGGATATATTCTGCTGATTCTGCGTTTATACCAGTTGATAAATCCATCATCTCTTCCATAGAATAGAGTAAATCCGGAACAAAAGAAAAATAATCCATCTCCAATAGCTCCTCCTGTGACTAATCCTTGAAATTTTGGAAATAAAATTGCCATGTGAGAATATGTGATAAACAATGCCGCTATAAATTTTAGCAGTATAATACCCTTATTTTTACCCCCCCCCATATATTGTTAATTGTTTATAAATCAATTGTTTATATTTCTTGTTTTAATAACTTTTGCAGGATTTCCACCTACTACATGATAGTCTTCTACATTTTTGTAAACAGAAGCTGTTGCTCCGACAACGGCCGCTTTTCCTATACATACACCTAAACCAATAAATGCTTTCGAACCAATCCACGCTTTTTCCTTTATCCGGATTGGAGCAGTAATTAAAGAGTCATTGGCCGTATTTAGCATATTGATATCATGTGATGCAGTACATAGATAACTATATTGCGATACCACCACATCATTCTCTAAGATTACTTTATCCTGATTGTAACAAATTACTTCAGGGCCTAAACATGCTCGGTGTCCCATTTGAAGATTCCAGGGTGCCCATATTTTTACGGAAGAATATACTTCTGCATCCCATTCTATTTTAGCTCCAAATAATTTTAGAACTAAAATTCGCCATTTTCGGAATATTTTGGTAATAAATGGTCTGAAGAATAAAGTATAAGTTATATTCCACCAAGCTCTTTTTATTTTGGTGCTCATTGTTACATGTCCTGGTGTGTGTTTGTCCAAATTCATAGTTTAATGACTTCTTGGTATAATGTTATCATATCCTCGGCCATTTTCTTGGCGGAGTATTTCCTTTCTATTAATTGTCTTCCGTTTTTTCCCATTTGTTCTAACTCTTTTTCAGTACATGCTAAGAACGATTTCAGGGCTTTTATGGTCGGTTCGCTTCCTATTTCTGTCCACCAGCCGCAATGTTCTGTTTCTAGTTCTTGCCATGGAGTGCCTTTGGTGGTTATTACAGGAGTACCTGAGGCTAGTGCTTCGGCTACCACAATTCCAAAGTTTTCTGAATAAGTAGGTAGTATAAAAAGATCTGCTTGTCGGAACAATTCCCATTTTTTTTCTCCATATACACCTCCACAAAAAGAAATCAAATTATTAATTCCTAATGATTCAGTTTTTTCTTTTAAATTCTGAATATAATTGTTTTCGCCTTCTCCTGCGATATAAATAGTATATCCTTCAAGTTGTTCCTTTAATTCTGCAATTGCATCTAATAAAAATTCGATTCCTTTTTTGACATGGACTCGGGAAAGAAATAGGATTGTTTTACTTCTTTTCCACGTAGATTTGATTTGGATACTATTTACATCTATGCCATTAGCTATTACTTTGATATTTTTGTTGTATTTTAACTTTAAAAGATTGTTTTTTTCACTTTCTGCTGTGGCATGGAGGTAATCTGCATTTTTAATAGCTGAACGCTGGTAAAGTAGAAGTGCAGGTATTTTTTTTGTCCAATAATGTCTTGCAATGATCCATGGTTCCAGCATGCCATGTGGAGTAAGTACTACTTTATACCCTAAAGATTGTGCCCATTTTTGGGTGAATGCACATCCGGGAATCCAACAACAGTTTATATGTATAATATCTGGTTGTATTGTTTTTAATAGTTTTTGCCATTCTTGTTTCATTCCTTTCCATATAGAGGAGTTGATATAGTGAATGTAGCTGTTTTCTACTTCAACAGGGTGAGCTCCTTGATGTGTAATGATATGCAATTCTGTTAATTTACCTAGCTCTTTAGCAAGTAGTTGCATATAAACGGTAGTTCCGCCAGATGTTCGATCAATGCTGGGGATATAATGGATAATCTTCATATTTTAGAGATTGAATTATGAGTCCAATAAAGGTAGAATATTCTCTCTTGGGAACATATCCAATAAACCTCCATTGGTGATATTTGTCATTTTTATATTATGCTTTTTGCAATAATCGGCCAATCGATTTAAATCATGGAGATGACGCGAATGCATTAGTAGGTCTACAGCAAATTGTTTGGTAGATTTTCCTTCCAGTTCTTTGTCATTCCCATAAAAATGGCTATCAGCAGATTTAATCATTTCATGTCCTATTCCTGTAGCATCAAAGCCTGCAAAATATATGTTTTCATATTGTTGTTTTATGCCAAAAGAAAAGCATTCACCAGAAACCCCTAAGTTATTGAAAGGAAGAATATTTTTTGACCAGTAAATTTTTGTACCTTTTTTTATGTAAGGTCTAAACAATGGATGGTTATACCATGCCAAAGGTAGGATGATGGTGATGTCAGGTGATAAGTTAACAATCTCATCAATCCATGAAACCGGCCAGATGCCTTTTAGCATTTTGGAGTCCACAAACACATGGAACTTGGGTTGTAATTCCTTAAACATAGGATGCATAAAACCACGGTTTACGAACATTATGTCTTTTCCTTTTAAAACAGAAATATCTTGTGTCTTTAAAGATGGCGCGTTTAATAGAATATATAAGTCCCGTCCCTTTCCCATTGGAGGAATAGATTTTATTTTTCGATTAATCTTTATTAAGGTTGGATTGAGCTCATATTTAAGGCTCCTAATAGATTCTATTATTGATATAATCCAATCATCTTTTTTTATCATTAAATCCCAGAATCCCATAATTTTATCTTTTTACTCGTCCATTACTTTCTCCAATTATTAATGATTCAACTTCTTCAATAGAGACTTCATTGTAATCACCGTGAATAGTGTGTTTCAAACATGAAGCAGCTGTAGCAAATTCCAATGCATGTTGTTGGTCTTGTGGATAAGTGATAAGTCCATAAATCAAGCCGCCCATAAAGGAGTCACCGCCGCCTATCCTGTCTACAATATGTGTGATATCATATTGTTTTGATTTAAATATTTTTCCTTCTGTATACATAATGCTGCTCCAGATGTTGTGATTTGCATTAATAGCTCCTCTTAGAGTCACGGCCATCAGTTTGCATTGGGGAAATTTCTCCATCATTTGTTTACAGACTGATTCAAATTGTATTTGTTCTATTCCATTTTTTTGATTATTGACATTAAAGTCTTTTGGTTTGATGTTAAACATCATCTCACAATCTTCTTCATTGCCTAAAATTATATCGCAGTATGAAATTAATTTTGGCATGACTTCCGAAGGACTTTTACCATATTTCCATAGCTTGCTTCTATAGTTTAAGTCACAAGAAATAGTCATTTTCTTTTGTTTTGCTATTTGCAAAGCTTCTAATATCACTTCTGCGTCGCTTTGGGACAATCCTGGTGTGATTCCCGTCCAATGAAACCAGGTGGCATCTTCAAATATTTCTTCCCAATTGAACATTTTTATCTGTGACATGGCTATGGCAGAATGAGAACGGTCATAAAATACTCTGGAAGGACGATTTACAGATCCTGTTTCGACAAAAATAATTCCCATTCTTTCTCCATTAGTTAAGCAATGGTTGACAGAAACATTGTTTCCTTTGAGCTCCTTTAAACATTTTCTTGCTAAGGGATTATCAGGTAAACAAGTTACATATTCAACAGGAATACCATAATTGGCTAATGAGACAGCAACATTGGCTTCTGCTCCTGCATATGATACATTGAGTTGATTACATTGGGTCAGACGCAGATAATTTGGTGCGCTTAGTCTCAACATAACTTCTCCAAAAGTAACAACCTTATTCATGATTATATAGAGTTTTGTACATTACTTCTGCAATGGTAAAATCATCCTCCCAATCAATATCCTTAGAATGGATTTCATCCATAACATGCAAGAGAATTTTTTTGCCTAATCGGTTTTTTTGTTTTGTGTAAACCTCTCGTTTAGCTAAAAACATTGTGTGATTTATTTCATATAATGCTTCTAAATCTTGTGTCCTCGGCCAAGGTATATTTGTTGTATTGTTAACTAACTTGCCATTTTTGTCTAGTAGAAAATTTTTTAATTCCGTTACACCTACTAATGAATCATACCCTTCATGAAGTTTGGATAAGTATAATTCTATTCCTTTATCATATTCTTCAGCCCCCGTTAATGGAGTAGTGACATGTCCCCAAAGAATATGATCTGCATCTGTAACTGTAGGAACGTAACATATTAAATCTTGTAGATTTGTAGAACTTAAACAAAGTTCATTTGGACGAGGTATAATATGTAAACGACTATCTGATGAGTATTTTTCTGCTATTTCTATGCATATCTCGTCGTTGGAAGAGAAAATAATTTCATCGATGTGTTTAGTTGCTAAGATTTGTCTTATTTTATTTTCTACTAATCCACCTTCTATTCCAGCAAAAGGCCTGGTATTTTTGTTTTTAACTCTTTCGCTACCTTTACGGGTGGGAAGAAAAAATGCAATTTTATCCATAAGTATATTATATATAATTGATTTATTATAATGTATATAAACTCTTTATTGATACTATAATTACTTTATAAATGATGATATTTCTTGATGCTTTTAATTAACGCTATATTTTTGTTTTGGATTTTGTTTGTCATTATAATTGCATCATTATAAAAATTGATATATAGATTTAATATTAAGAGCCTTATACATTGATGGAGTCAAAGAGCGAAGAATTACTATATTTCCTTTTTTGAAATCTTCGAAAATGGTTCTGTTCTCATTTGATAAAGCCATCTCTTTTTCTGAAAGAACTTGTCCTTTATAGCCATCGTACCCTACAACATTCACTTCTGTTGCTCCTAGACATAAGGCAGTTTGTAATGCTACGGTTGTACATGAATCTGTATAAGATTTGGTAAATGTAATTTCTTTTAGTTCAAAAGTATATTTCTCTGCAAAGTTTGGAACTTCAGTACCCATTGTTCGTGGATAAGGTGGTAAAATGCAGGTGCCTTCAAAATGTTCTGCTGATACGTTTGCTTCCATTCGTTTCGCTTCATTGCCGACTAAACAATAATATTTGGGATTAGAATTATCAGCGAAAAGCGCTGCATGGCGTGCTGTAACAAAAATAATAGGCATTGTAGGATTCTTATTGATATATTCCTTAATGGCTTCCATATGATGGATACAGGAATTTCCGCCCCCAACTAATAGAACTTTTGATATAGGTTGAATTTGAAGAATTGGATAATGTGCATTATCTTCAAGGTGTTTTTTTCTATTATCTAAAGCTCTGACGATGCTATTGAAACTATAGGTGCGGTTAGTTACCCATTCCATTACTTCTTTTTGGGGAATGGAATTGGCTCCAGAAATCATATAAGGGAGATTAGTCCCCCAATGATATTCTTTGTAGAGTGGAATAAATGCTGTGATGACATCTCCTAAAACGTTGAAGTCTAAGTTTATTCCTTCTTTATTGAGGTATGTTAATAAGAGCTCCATGTTAAGATTTCCTGCTCCTCGTCCCATGCCAAGAATTGTAGCATCTACATAATCTGCTCCACATTCGATGGCTGTAAGTGTATTAATAAGTCCTAATTGGAGATTGTTGTGTCCATGAAAACCTATAGGACAAGCAGTCTTTTCTCTTACTTTTTGAAAAATGTCTTTTACATCTTGGGGGGTTACACCACCAAAAGAGTCCACCATACAGAAAAGATCTACTACATCATCTAATTGTCCTAATTTATCTATAAACCCTTCATATTCATTCCATTTCGACATATACATTGTGTTGAAACCCACTTCAAAGCCAAGTTCTTTTACTGACTTTGCTAAAGTTAAAGCTCGATCAAAATTTTTGGGGTCAATAGCTATACGAACCATATCAGCTAGTCCTTGAATTGGAACAAGTAAATCTTCCAAATCTTCAACTTTTGTTGATTTTTCATTTAGCATCACTACTAATTTTTTAGTACTAATGCTACGTAAGTGGCGTAATACAGAAACTGGTGTATATCCAAATTTGCCAAGATATTCTTCCGTAGGCTTATTACGATAGCCAACTTCAAGGTAATCTATTGGTAAATTGTTCATACCTTTAATATATGTATCAACAATATTTGAGTCAAAATCCCAGTTGGTGTAATATCCACCATCACGTAGAGTACAATCTAAAATCTTCATTTTATTATGCTTTCATTAATTGTTTGTATACATTGTAATATTGGGAAGTAATAATGTCCAATCTAAATCGTTTGACATTTTCTAATCCTTTTTTTATTAAATCATCAGAATGTGTAAGTGCTTCTTGATAACCATTACTGATGCTCTTCACGTCCCATGGATTTACTAGAATTGCCCCACCGTTGCTCGCAATTTCTTTCATGGGGGTTATATTGCTAGTCAAGATAGGGCGGCCTATACTTTGTCCCTCTATTATAGGCATGCCAAATCCTTCATGTAAAGAGACAAAACTCACTATATCACAATTGATATATTTTTCTAGTACTTCTTGTTCTGTTAGATTATATACATTTTCATAATCTATTTTATGTTTTTGGAGCATATGCATTTGATCTTCATGTAGTTTGCCAACAATGCAAAGTTTACATGGAAATTCTTTTAACGCTTCTATTGTTCTTATTAGATTCTTATGCGGATTAGTTCCTAAGTGGAGTATTGTGGGGTATTTTGTATTTATTATTTTGGGGTGATATGTATATTCATTACTTATTGGATCATAAATGACTGATACATTATCCTTTTTAAATCTAACAAATATCTCAGCTTCTGCTTTGCTTTTATTGGATATAAATGTTATGTGTCCTGCTAAAGGTAAAGTTTTTATCCATAATAGATATTTAAACCATGAACGAATTCCTTTTTTATTATTAGTATAAAACCCTAAATCATGTACAGTCATCACCGTTTTCTTCTTTTGTAAAAAAGGTAGTAAGTAGTGTTCGGTTCCTGTGATATGGATAATATCATAATGCGTTCTTTTAACTCGTTTTTTTACATATTTAATGTTTGTAATTAGACTTTTTATTGCATAATTACTACATGGGAGTTCAATACTATCCACTTCACAACATTTACTCATTTCTATTTCTATAGGTTTAAATACTTTGCCTATAGAAAATCCCATTTGGGGATTGCGATAAATAAATAGAATTTTCATTATGCAAATATTTTTTATTGAGCATCAACTTTTCCAATAAATAATAATTGAGTATATTTATTTCTACGTATCAAATGATGTACTATATATCCACCAGCTATGGCAGAAACAATTTTTACCGGAGTGCTAAAGTCATTTAATGCTACAAATATCGCAGCATGAACAAAAAATATGGTTATACTTGCGTTCCCTAATTCGCTTAGCCCTATTTTGATATAATGGTTTCTTTTTAACCATTTGCATATTTCATAAAAAAATGCTATGAAAGAACATGGTATAATCCAATCTAGGACCCAATTAGGATATATCATCTTCTCCATATTAAAATAGCATTGATAGTTCTCTTTTATTAAAAATGCTCCAAAAATCAACGCTAATATTGACAAGGTATTTATACAATATTCCTTATTTTTTAATGTCCTAAATTTAAATCCCGTATACATAAATATTAATGCACCTAAAGATTCGTCAAGCCCCCAAGGAAGAGGAAATGGAAGTGGATATATATCTAAATGTATAATAATATATAAGCTTAAAATTAGGGCTGCAAAAATAATCTCCCCTAGTTTTTTATCTTTAAAAATCCACAACATATAACTAAAACAGATAGAACTTGTAAAAAGTGTATTAATAAACCAATATGGATAAGAGTATATTGTAATATTATTAAAACCACCATATAATGTTCTTATTAAATTCTTTAGAGCTCCTTCTGGATGAAATATTAGAAAAAAAACTAAGCTATATGCAAAATATGGAATAACATAGCGATGAAGTTTTTTTATAAGTTCTCCTTTATCCTTTAACGGGTTTTTTTGAGGTGTTTTCATGAAGTAACCTGCAACTAAAAAAAATGCTGGCATATGAAACCAAAAAACATCGATTGGAATTAAAGGCCTAAAGTTGCTATGACCTACGACTACACATATAATCATTATTCCTTTTAATATGTCAAATTCTATTTCTCTCATGTCGTATTAAAGTGTTGGTTATGTGAGTGATGATTATTTTAAGAAGGAATGCTAATGGGAAGGATGCAAAAAAACAGATGATAAGATAAACAATTTCTGATAAACCTATGATGGATGGTAATGTGTGTCTAAATGTATAAAGATTCCAGTGTATTAGATATAGTTCTAGACTATGTTGGCCTAATAAATTGATATAATTTAGGATAATATGATTTATGCAAGAGAAAAATCTTATTAGCATTATTATGAATCCCGGTATTGCAAAAAGAAAAGGAAAATGGTTTAAGCCATAGATAATAATTGTTTTATCAGAGCATTGGGTCTTAATGAAAAATAGAATTAATATTGATATTGCCATTATGACATAGCTTAAAATCTCTTCTTTTATGGTTAATTTTTTATTTTGAAGCGAGTATTTTGCAAATATTGCTCCAAGAAAAAATGCAGGTATACGAGGTATTAAAAATAGGATGTTTTGATCCCATTTATGTTGTAATAATATTGAAGATACTATTATATGTATGAGGAAAGAGCCTATTAGTATGATGACGAAATTTTTTTTTGTTTTACTAATATGGAGTATTATTATTGGAGAAACAAAATATAAAAACATTTGTGCAGGAATATACCAATCAAACATTGGCCAATTAAGGAATGGTAAAAACATTCCAAGCATAGACATCTCCTTGATAATATTACTTACTGCTAAGCCGTGTAATATTCCAAAAATAATAAGTATAGTCCAATATGAAGGAAGTATTCTTAATATTCTTTTCTTATAAAAAGATTTTAATGTTTGTTGTTTTTGGAAACTATAATAAATTCCAAAAGAAGATAAGAAAAAGAATATATCAACTCCGCAGAAGCCTATTAAAATAGCACTTCCTATTAAAGATCCTGCAATGCTATTAAGGTATGGCATGTGGTACATCATTATCCACAATATTGCAATACCCATTATTGAATTTCTATGATATGAAATTTGAGACAGTTCCATAAATCAAACTCTTTTTATTATTTTTTTTATTATAACATTTGCACTAAACTTTTCAGTACAATAATTTCTTAAACTTTCTGGATTATATTTATTATAATTCTCCTTTACCTTTTCCATAGCTTGTGC
>OOBK01001239.1_pt1 | contig 14413 bp, 6 predicted proteins | sample 1671541 | NCBI WGS metagenome assembly OOBK01 (sample SAMN06348167, study PRJEB24527) | human gut metagenome | biome: human gut; feature: ankylosing spondylitis patient; material: feces | host: Homo sapiens | place: China | collected 2015-10 | reverse complement strand
GAATGCTGGAGATCCGGCGTCTGACCAAACAGTACGGCGAGAAAACGGCGGTGGAAGACCTCACACTGACCATCCGGCCGGGAGAGATCTTCGGCTTCATCGGGCCGAACGGGGCGGGCAAGACCACCACCCTGAAATGCTGCTGCGGTATCCTGCAGCCGGACCGCGGCGAGGTGCGGGTGAACGGCTGTTCCATGCGGGACGACCCGCTTGCGGCCAAGCGTCAGCTGGCCTATCTGCCGGATGACCCGGCCCTTTATGGCTACATGACCGGCATCCAATATCTGGATTTCATTGCGGACGTGTTCGGCGTCCGCGAGGCTGCCCGCGCCGAGCGAGTGCGGGTGTACGGCGAGCGCTTTGCGCTGACCGAAGCGCTGGGCCAGCCCATCAGCTCCTACTCCCACGGCATGAAGCAGAAGCTGGCCATTCTGGCGGCACTGCTCCACGCGCCCAAACTCATCCTGATGGATGAGCCGTTCGTGGGGCTGGACCCGCTGGCCTCCCACCAGCTCAAGCAGACCATGCGGGCCTTCTGCGATGCAGGCGGGGCCATCTTCTTTTCCACCCATGTGCTGGAAGTGGCCGAAAAGCTCTGCGACCGGGTGGCCATCATCCGGGCCGGGCGGCTGGTGCGGGCCGGTTCCATGGACGAGGTGCGCGGCGATGACAGTCTGGAAGAGGTCTTTCTGGAACTGGAAGGCACGGAGGCGCAGGCATGATGATCCGTGCATTGCTCCGTAAGCAGCTGCGGGAGCTGGGCGCGGCCTTTCTCCGCAGCAGCAAGACCGGCAAAGCGCGGTCCCGGGCATCGGCCGTGGGGTATGCGCTGCTGTTTGCCGTGCTGGTGGTGGTGCTCATGCTCTGCTTTGCGGGCATGGCCCTGCCGCTGGCTTCGGTGCTGCTCCCGGCCGGGCTGGACTGGCTGTATTTTGCCTCTATGGGGCTCACGGCGCTGCTGGTGAGCGTGCTGGCCAGCGCCTTTACCAGCTATTCCGGCCTGTTCCAGAGCCGGGACAACGAACTGCTGCTCTCGCTGCCCATCCCGCCGGCGGTCATTTTCGGGGTGCGGGTGAGCACCGTTTATCTGGCCTGCCTGATCTACCTGCTCATGGCGTGGGTCCCGGCGGTGGTGTGTTACGGCCTGCTGGCAGCCCATCCGCTGGCCGGGGTGCTGTGCAGTATCCCCATGGCGTTGGTGCTGGCCGGAGCGGCCTGCATTCTGGCGGTATTGCTGGGCTGGGCCGTGGCGCTGGCCAATGACCGCGCCCGGCACAAAAGTCTGGTCACCGTGGTGTGCTCGCTGGTGTTTTTTGCGCTGTATTATGCGGGTTTTCTGCGGGTGCAGGAGACGCTGGACGATCTGCTGGCCGATGCCGCACAGTCGGGTGCGGCACTTGCCCGTGCAGCCTGGCCGCTGCGGCTGCTGGGCGGCGCGGCGGCAGGGGAGCTCCCGGCGCTGGTCGGCCTCGTGCTGGGCACAGTGCTGTGCTTTGCGGCCTTTTGCAAGCTGCTGGAAAAGCCCTACCTGCGCCGCATGACGGCCCGGAAGGGTACGGCCCGCACGGCATACCATGCGCGAAAAGCACGCCCCGTCAGCCTGCGGCAGGCTCTGCTGCGCCGGGAACTGCTGCATCTGGGGTCCAGCCCGGCCTATATGCTCAACAGCGCCATGGGTACGCTGGGCCTGCTGGTGCTGGGCGGCGTGTCCCTGTGGAAGGCAGACCTCTTTGCCCGGTTTGCGCAGGCCGTGCCGGAAGGGGTCCCGGTGCTGGTGTGCTGTGCCGTGTGTGCGGTGTCGGCAGACAACTTCCTGACCACGCCCTCCGTCTCGCTGGAGGGCCGGACGGTCTGGCTCCTGCAAAGCCTGCCCATCCCGTCCTGGCAGGCCCTGTGTGCCAAGCTGGAACTGCATCTACTGCTGACCGGCGTCCCGGCGGCATTGTGCCTTGTGTGCATGCAGGCGGCGGTGCAGATGCCGCCGGTGTATTTCTGCCTGGCCCTGCTGGAAGCGGAACTGTTCGTGCTGCTCAGTGCGGAAATGGGCCTTGCACTGGGGCTTGTGCTGCCCAACCTGCATTGGACGAGTGAGGCCGCGGTGATCAAAATGAGCGGCTGTACCTTGCTGTCCATGGCGGCCAATCTCGTTGCTGTGCTGGTGCTGACCCTTGCGCAGACCAATCTGCTGAAGATCCTTCCGCTTCCGTCGGTCATGGCGGCGGCCCTTGTGCTGCTGGCGGGTGCGGACGGGCTGCTGGGGCACTGGCTGAAAACCAGAGGAGCCAGACGCCTTGCAGAACTTTCCTGAAAAACCATAAAACAAAGCAGCGGCCTGCTCTCCCAAAACGGGGGAACAGGCCGCTGCTGTTTGTGCGGGAGGGGCTTACTGGATGCCGGTGACCTTGTAGTCCTGTGCCTCGACGGCGTTCTTGAGCACGTCGTCGGCGACCTCGGCGTTCAGGGTGACGATGGCGGTGCCGGCCTCGTGGCTCACGACAGCCTCGTCCACCTCGGGCAGGGCTTCCAGAGCCTTCTTCACGCGGGCTTCGCAGTGGCCGCACATCATGCCTTCCACTTTCAGGGTCTTCTTCATGGTATGATCCTCCGTTTTGACTTCGGGCGCTTCGGCGTCCGATTTTTTGTTATTTTCAGCCGCAGACTGCACCGGGGCAGCGGCGGGAGAAGCGGTTTTGTGGTCGTGCCGGGTGCTGTGCAAATCGAACAGGTTCAGCCGCAGGGCGTTGCTCACGACGCAGAAGCTGGACAGGCTCATGGCAGCAGCACCGAACATGGGATTCAGGGTCAGGCCGAAGGGGATGAACAGACCAGCCGCCAGCGGGATGCCGATGATATTGTAGATGAACGCCCAGAACAGGTTCTCGTGGATGTTCCGCAGGGTGGCGCGGCTTAGGCGGATGGCCGCAGGCACGTCCGAGAGCTTCGAGTTCATCAGCACGACGTCGGCGGCGTCAATGGCCACGTCGGTGCCTGCGCCGATGGCAATGCCGGTGTCGGCACGGGTGAGGGCGGGAGCGTCGTTGATGCCGTCACCCACCATGGCCACCTTGCCGCTGGCCTGCAGCTGGCGGATGACGGTCTCCTTGCCGTCGGGCAGGACGCCCGCGATGACCTCGTCCACGCCCGCCTGCCTGCCGATGGCGTCGGCGGTGCGCTGGTTGTCGCCGGTGAGCATCACGACCCGGATGCCCATGTTCTGCAGCTGACGGATGGCTTCGGGGCTGTCCTCTTTGATGGTGTCGGCCACGGCGATAACGCCCAGCAGACGGCCTGCGCCGCCGAAGAAGAGGGGAGTCTTTCCCTCGGCGGCCAGCTTTTCAGCCTGCTGTGCCAGTGCGGCGGGCAGGGTGAGCTTGGTCTGGATGAAGGCGGCATTGCCGGCATAGATGTCCATGCCGTCCAGCTTGGCTGCCAGACCGTTGCCCGGCAGGGCCGTGAAGTCAGTGACTTCCGGGGGAGTGATGGCCTTTGCCTCGGCGTCGGCCAGAACAGCCTTTGCCAGAGGGTGCTCGCTGCGGCTTTCCAGCGCTGCGGCCAGCGTCAGAAGCTCCGTCTCGGAGACACCCTCAGCGGGCAGCAGGTCGGTGACGCGGGGTGCGCCCTCGGTGATGGTGCCGGTCTTGTCCAGCGCCACGATCTGGGTGCGGCCTGCGGCTTCCAGCGAGGCGGCAGTCTTGAAGAGGATGCCGTTCTTTGCGCCGAGACCATTGCCGACCATAATAGCCACAGGTGTTGCAAGGCCCAGTGCGCAGGGGCAGCTGATGACCAGAACGGAGATGCCGCGTGCCAGCGCATAGCCCAGCTCATGGCCCAGCAGCAGCCAGACGATGGTGGTGACGACGGCGATGGAGATGACCGCCGGGACGAAGAAGCCCGACACGGTGTCAGCGATCTTGGCGATAGGAGCTTTGGTGGCGGCGGCGTCGCTGACCATCTTGATGATCTGAGCCAGCGTGGTATCCTCGCCCACGCGGGTAGCCTCACAGCGGAGGAAGCCCGACTGATTGGTGGTGGCGGCGCTGACTTTGTCGCCGACGGCCTTGTCCACCGGGATGCTCTCGCCGGTCAGGGCGCTCTCGTTGACTGCGCTGGTGCCTTCCAGCACCACGCCGTCCACCGGGATATTCTCGCCGGGGCGGACCACAAAGATGTCGCCCTTCTGCACGTCGGCGATGGCCACGGTCACTTCCGCGCCGTCCCGTACCAGTGTGGCGGTCTTGGGGGCCAGCTTCATCAGGCTCTTGAGGGCGTCGGTGGTCTTACCCTTGGAGCGGGCTTCCAGCATCTTGCCCACCGTGATGAGGGTCAGGATCATGGCGGCAGACTCGAAGTAGAACTCCATCATATAGTGCATGACGAGCTCGTCGTTGCCATCCACCTGGGCACGGGTCATGGCGAAGAGGGCGTAAGTGCTCCACACGAAGCTTGCCATGGAGCCGAGGGCCACCAGCGTATCCATGTTGGGTGCGCCGTGGATGAGGCCCTTGAAGCCGTTGATGAAGAACTTCTGGTTGATGACCATGACGATGCCCGCCAGCAGCAGCTGGACAAGGCCCATGGCGACGTGGTTGCCATCGAACCAGTGGGGCAGGGGCCAGCCCCACATCATGTGGCCCATGGAGAAGTACATCAGCACCAGCAGGAAGCCCAGCGAGGCGATGAGACGGCGCTTGAGCTTCGGCGTCTCGCGGTCGGCCAGTGCGTCGAGGTCGGCGCTGGTGTCAGCGGCCTTACTGGCGGAGGCGCTCTTCGGGCTTGCACCGTAGCCTGCCTCCTGCACAGCCGAGAGGATGGCGGCAGGGGAGGCTGTGCCTTCCACGCCCATGGAGTTTGTCAGAAGGCTCACCGAGCAGCTCGTGACGCCCGGCACCTTCTTCACGGCCTTTTCCACCCGGGCAGAGCAGGCCGCGCAGCTCATGCCTGTGACATTGTATTGTTCCATTGTGGATTCCTTTCCCTCTTATAGGATGCCCGGAACGGGGTCATTTCATGAGGCGGGGCAGCAGCTGCAGCAGTTCGTCCAGCTTCTGCGTCTCGCCGGCTTTCAAATCGTCGGCCACGCAGGTGCGGATGTGCTGGCCCAGCAGCTCTTTGGAAAAGCCGTTCAGTGCAGCGTTCACCGCAGCCACCTGCACCAGAATATCGGCGCAGTAGACGTCCTTGTCCAGCATCGCGCGGATGCCGCGCACCTGGCCCTCAATGCGGCTCAGCCGGTTGGCAAGGGCGCGGTACTCCTCAGGGGTACGGTCCTTGTGGCGGCAGCAGGAGGGGGCAGTGTCCTTTTCAGCAGGCTCAGCGGCGCAGCAGCAGGGCTTTTTTTCAGCATCAGTCATAGCAGATAACTCCTTTCCGGGTGTATCGGTGTGAAGAGGAAGTGTACCCTGTGGGGGTAAATCTTCCGACACTCTGATTTTACCACTTGGGGGTATCTGTTTCAAGAGGGTAGGGGATGCTAACTGTGAAAACTTTGTGAAAATAAAAGCCCCGAAATGCAGAAACGGGAGCCTCCCGCTGAAGGAAAGCTCCCGTTTCTGTTTAGGATAGGAAAGAGAATGTCATAAATAGGGGGGTCACAGATTGGTGTAACCCATCAGATAGCGGTCCACCTCGGCGGCGCAGTCGCGGCCCTCCCGCAGGCCCCAGACCACGAGGCTCTGGCCCCGGCGCATATCGCCGCAGACAAAGACCTTGTCTACATTGGTGCGGAAGCCGTGGTCGGCCACATTGCCCCGGGCGTTCCGCTCCACGCCGAACGCCTCGGCCACATAGTCCTCGCAGCCCACGAAACCGGCGGCGATAAAGGCCAGCTGGCAGTCGTAGGTGAACTCTTCGCCGGTGGGTACCATGCTGGTGCGGCCGGTGTCGGGGTCACGCTGGGGCTTGAGATAGGAGATGACCGCGCCGGTCAGGTTGCCGGCGTCGTCCTTCAGAAACTCTTTGACGGTGGTCTGGTAGACGCGGGGGTCTTTGCCGAACTTGGCAAGACACTCGGTCTGGCCGTAGTCCACCTTCAGAACCTTGGGCCACTCGGGCCAGGGATTATTCGCGGCCCGTTCTTTCGGGGGCTGGGGCATCATTTCCAGTGCCACGAGGTCGGTGCAGCCCTGCCGCAGGGCGGTACCCTGACAGTCGTTGCCGGTGTCGCCGCCGCCGATGACGAGGACATTCCTGCCTGCCGCGTTGATGGCCCTGCCGTCGGCAAACTTGCTGTCCAACAGACTCCTGGTCACGCTGGTGAGGTAGTCTACCGCGAGGTAAACTCCCTTCGCGTCGCGGCCCGGGACGTTCAAATCGCGGGCTTTCTTGGCACCGCAGCAGAGCACGATGGCGTCATAGCTGTTCAAGATCTCAGCGGCATCCACAGCCCCACCCACATCCATATTGGTGCGGAACTCGACGCCTTCGGCCTGCATAATTTTGATGCGGCGCTCGATGACGGATTTGTCCAGCTTCATGTTGGGGATGCCGTACATCAGCAGACCGCCCACACGGTCAGCACGCTCGAAGACGGTGACGGCATGACCCCGGATGTTGAGGTATTCGGCCACCGACAGGCCCGACGGGCCGCTGCCGATGACGGCCACGCTCTTGCCGGTGCGGGCCGGAGGCGGGGCGGCATGGAGCCAGCCCTTGGCGTAGCCCGTCTCCACGATGGCGTGTTCGTTCTCCCGGACAGTGACGCTGCTGCCGGTGACGTCGCCGCAGGTGCAGGCGGCCTCACACAGGGCAGGGCAGACCCGGCTCGTGAACTCCGGGAAACGGTTGGTGGTGCGCAGGCGGCGGAGGGCCAGCTCCCATTTGCCCTGATAGACCAAATCGTTCCACTCGGGGATGAGGTTGTTCAGCGGGCAGCCGGAGGCCATGCCGCCGATCATCATGCCCGCCTGGCAGAAGGGGACGCCGCAGTCCATGCAGCGGGCTGCCTGGGTCTGCTGCTCCTCCCGGGAGAGCCAGATGTGAAATTCGTTAAAGTTTTCAATGCGCTCCAGCGGCGGAACATCCGTGCTGGTCTTGCGCGTGTAATCCATAAAACCAGTGAGTTTTGCCATGATGCTCCCCTCCTTACTTGTTCTTCTGCACGGCGTAGAATGCTTCAATCTGCGCCTGCTCGCCGTCGAGGCCGCGCTCTTCCATGGAGGCGATGACCCGCAGCATATGGTCGTAATCGTAGGGGAGGACTTTCTTGAACTTGGGCAGGAACTCGCTGAAATCATCCAGGATCTCCTTGCCGCGGGGCGAGCCGGTCAGCTCGACGTGCTCACGGATGAGCTCTTTCAGGGTGGCGACGTCGTACTTGTGCTCCACCGGCTCGAGGCTGACGGTCTCCTTGTTCACCCGCTGGTAGAAGTCCCAGTTCTCATCCAGCACATAGGCGATGCCGCCGGTCATGCCGGCTGCAAAGTTCTTGCCGGTCTGGCCCAGAACGACGACGGTGCCGCCGGTCATGTACTCGCAGCCGTGGTCGCCCACGCCCTCGACGACGGCCACAGCGCCCGAGTTGCGGACGCAGAAGCGCTCACCGGCCACACCGGAAACAAAGGCTTTGCCGCTGGTGGCACCGTAGAGTGCCACGTTGCCGATGATGATGTTCTCTTCGGGTTTGAAGGTGATGCCCTCGGGCGGGCGGACGACGAGCTTGCCGCCGGAGAGGCCCTTGCCCATGTAGTCGTTGCAGTCGCCGGTCAGTTCCAGCGTCAGGCCCTTGGGAATGAATGCGCCGAAGCTCTGGCCGCCTGCACCGGTGCAGTGGACGGTGTAGACGTCATCGGGCAGGTCGCTGCCGTACTTGCGGGTGATCTCGCTGCCGAAGATGGCACCAAAGGCGCGGTCGGTGTTGGAGACATCCAGCTTCACGCTCTGAGGGGTCTTGCTGTTGAGCTTGAATTTCTTCATCAGCACCTTCATGTCCAGAGTGTCTTCCAGATGGAAGTCGTAGGTGTCTTCCTTCTGGAAGTGGACATTACTGTTGACGATGGCGGGGTTGTGCAGGATGCAGTCGAGGTCCATCTTGGACATCCGGCTGTCGGCAGGGGCAGACTTGACATGGAGCAGGTCGGTGCGGCCCACCAGCTCGTCGATAGTACGGATGCCCAGCTTTGCCATGTATTCGCGCAGCTCCTGCGCCACGAAGGTCAGGTAGTTGATGATATACTCGGGCTTGCCACGGAAGTGCTTGCGCAGCTCGGGGTTCTGGGTGCAGATGCCCATGGGGCAGGTGTCGAGGTTGCAGACACGCATCATGACGCAGCCCATGGTCATCAGCAGAGAGGTGCCGAAGCCGAACTCCTCAGCGCCCAGCATACAGCTGATGGCCACATCGCGGCCGGAGAGCAGCTTGGAATCGCTCTCGATGCGCACACGGGTGCGCAGGCCGTTGAGGATAAGGGTCTGGTGGGTCTCGGCGATGCCAAGCTCCCAGGGCAGACCGGCATCTTTGATGGAGTTGCGGGGCGCTGCGCCCGTGCCGCCGTCGTAGCCGGAAACAAGGATGACCTGTGCGCCGCCCTTGGCGACACCGGCAGCGATGGTGCCGACGCCGGCCTCGCTGACCAGCTTGACGTTGATGTTGGCGTGGCGGTTGGCATTCTTGAGGTCGTAGATAAGCTCTGCAAGGTCTTCGATGGAGTAGATGTCGTGGTGCGGCGGGGGAGAGATGAGGCCGACACCGGTAGTGCTGTGACGGGTCTTGGCGATCCACGGGTACACTTTTGCGCCGGGCAGATTGCCGCCCTCGCCGGGCTTTGCGCCCTGCGCCAGCTTGATTTGGATCTCCTCTGCCGAGACAAGATACTTGCTGGTGACGCCGAAGCGGGCGGAAGCCACCTGCTTTATCTTGGAATTGCTCTCGCTGTGGTAGCGCTCTTCGGGCTCACCGCCCTCGCCGGTGTTGCTCCGGCCGCCGAGGCGGTTCAGCGCGATGGCGATGGTCTCGTGGGCCTCGCTGCTCAGTGCGCCGTAGCTCATGGCAGCGGCCTTGAACCGCTTGACGATGGAGCTCACCGGCTCCACCTCGTCCAGCGGGATGCCGCCGTCGGGGGCATAGTTGAAGTCCAGCAGACTGCGCAGATGGACGCCGTTCCGGCCCATGTTGTCCACGGTGTGGGTGAACTGCTTGAAGGTGTCGTAGTCGCCGGTGAAGCAGGCTTTCTGGAACAGGTGGATGGTCTGGGGGTTGAAGAGGTGCTCTTCCTTGCCGCTGCGGAACTTGTGGGCGCCGCCGTCTTCCAGCTGCATGTTGATGTCAAGGCCCAGCGGGTCGAAGGCTGCGTTGTGCAGGGCCTCCACGTCAGCCTGAATGTCCTCGAGGCCGATGCCGCCCACACGGCTCACCGTGCCGGTGAAATACTTGTCGATGACATCCTTGGAGATGCCGACGGCCTCGAAGATCTGGCTGCTCTGGTAGCTCTGGATGGTGGAGATGCCCATCTTGGAGGCGATCTTCACGATGCCGCCCAGCACAGCCTTGTTGTAGTCGTCCACGGCGGCGTAATAATCTTTGTCCAGAAGGCCGTCGTCGATGAGCTGGCCGATGGTCTCATGGGCCAGATAGGGGTTGACGGCACAGGCGCCGTAGCCCAGCAGAGCGGCAAAGTGATGCACTTCATGAGGCTCTGCGCTCTCGAGGATGAGAGCCAGTGCGGTGCTCTTCTTGGTGCGGATGAGGTACTGGGACACGGCAGAGACCGCCAGCAGGCTGGGGATGGCCACATGGTACTCGTCAATGTCCCGGTCGGACAGGATGATGATGTTGGCACCCTCTTTATAAGCGCGGTCTACCTCCAGGAAAACGCGGTCGATGGCCTTTTCGAGGCTGGTGTTCTTGTAATAGTTGATGGAGACAGTGGAGACTTTGAAGCCCGGGACGTTCATGTACTTGATGCGGAGAAGGTCAGTGGACGTGAGGATGGGATTGTTGACCTTGAGCACCTTGCAGTTTTCGGGCTTGTCTTCCAGCAGGTTGCCGTGTGCGCCCACATAGACGCTGGTGGAGGTGACGACCTTCTCGCGGATGGCGTCGATGGGCGGGTTCGTGACCTGTGCAAAACGCTGCTTGAAATAATTGAAGAGCGGCGGGTGCCGGCCGCTGAGGACGGCAAGCGGGGTATCGGTACCCATTGCGCCGGAAGGCTCTGCGCCCTGACGTGCCATGGGCAGGATGAGGGTGCTGATGTCCTCATACTTGTAGCCGAACACCTTCTGCAGGCGCAGCAGGTCGTCGCCGGTATAGCTGGGGGTCTTGATGTTGGGAATCTTGAGGTCCTTCAGCTGGACGAGGTTGCGGTCTATCCACTCGCCGTACGGCTCACGGCTGGCGTAGTATTCCTTCAGCTTCTCGTCGTCCACGACTTCGCCCTTGACGGTGTCCACCAGCAGCATCTTGCCGGGGCGGAGACGGTCTTTGACCAGAATGTTCTCCGGCTCACAGGGCAGCACGCCCACCTCGGAAGAGAGGATCATCCTGCCGTCTTTGGTGATGTAGTAGCGGCTGGGGCGCAGACCGTTGCGGTCCAGCACAGCGCCCACCACGTCGCCATCGGAGAAGAGGATGGCGGCAGGGCCGTCCCAGGGTTCCAGCATGGTGGCGTAATACTGGTAGAAGTCCCGCTTTTTCTGGCTGATGTTCTTGTTGTTCTCCCAGGGCTCCGGGATGGTGATCATAACGGCCAGCGGCAGGTCCATGCCGTTCATCACCATGAACTCGAGGGCGTTGTCCAGCATGGCGGAGTCGGAGCCGGAGGTGTTGATGATAGGCAGGATCTTGTTCATGTCCTCCTTCATGATGGGGGAGGAGATGGTCTCTTCACGGGCCAGCATGGCGTCGGTGTTGCCCTTGATGGTGTTGATCTCGCCGTTGTGGAGGATGAAGCGGTTGGGGTGGGCGCGCATCCAGCTGGGGTTGGTGTTGGTGGAGAAGCGGCTGTGGACCATGCCGATGGCGGATTCATAGTCCTTGTCCTGCAGATCGAGGTAGAACTGGCGCAGGTCGTGGACGAGGAACATGCCTTTGTACACGATGGTGCGGCTGGACAGGCTGGGGACATAGGTGCCGTTGCTGGCCTGCTCGAAGACCCGGCGGACGATGTAGAGCTTGCGGTCAAAGTCGATGCCCTTGCTCATCTTGGCGGGCTTTTTGATGAAGCACTGCCAGATGGCGGGCATACAGTCGCGGGCTTTCTGGCCCACGGCGTCGGGGTCTACAGGCACTGCGCGCCATGCCAGAAACTCGAGGCCCTCTTTGCGGGTGACAAGTTCAAAAAGCTTCATGGCCTGAGCGCGCAGATGCTCGTTCTGGGGGAAGAAGAACATACCAACGCCGTATTCGCGCTCGTTGCCAAGGCTGATGTTCAGCTCGTCGGCCACCTTGGCAAAGAAGCGGTGGCTGATCTGCAGCATGATGCCCACGCCGTCGCCGGTCTTGCCCTCGGCGTCCTTGCCGGCGCGGTGCTCAAGGCGCTCCACGATGGACAGCGCATCGCTGACGGTCTGGTGGCTCTTGCGGCCCTTGATGTCCACGACGGCACCGATGCCGCAGGCGTCGTGCTCGAACTGGGGGTCATAGAGGCCCAGAGGCCCTTTTTGCTCCGTGAAATTTTCCATAGACTTTCCCATCCTTTTTTCGATTTTCCGGAGAATATCCTGGCAGTGCTGCGGCACATTCCGCAGAGTCCCTCTTAATGCCGGTAAAAAGAAAAGGCGTCCCAGATGGGTCGGCGAAGACTCATCTGGAACGCCCTTGTTCCGGATAACAAGAATATTATACAAAGGTGCTGAAAAAGATTCAAGTGACAGCTGCACCAAAGCTGGGTACACGGCGACGGTTCTTCTTGTGAAAAACAGATAGGTCTTGTGGGGAAGAGTATGCCTTTTCCGGCTCAGTGACGGCCCAGACAGGCGGCAAGATCGTCCTCCGGCGTGGTGATGGGCCGGAGGTCATACTTCTCCTGCAAAACAGCGGCCACCCCGGGGGAGAGGAAGGCGGGCAGGGTGGGGCCGAGACGGATGCCCCGGATGCCCAGCGCCAGCAGGGCCATCAGCACACAGACCGCCTTCTGCTCGAACCAGCAGAGGATGATGGAGAGGGGCAGCTCGTTGACCGAGCAGTCAAAAGCTTCGGCCAGACCCAGCGCGATCCGGATGGCACTGTAGGCGTCGTTGCACTGGCCCACATCGAGGATGCGGGGCAGACCCGCCACCGTGCCCAGCGGCAGGTCGTTGAGGCGGAACTTGCCGCAGGCCAGTGTCAGGATGACGGTGTCGGGCGGGGTCAGCTTGGCGAAATCCGTGTAGTACCGGCGGGAGGGGCGAGTGCCGTCGCAGCCGCCGATGAGGAAAAAGTGCCGGATGGCACCCTCGTGGACGGCTTGGACGATCTCCTCCGCATGGCTCAGTACGGCATGGTGGGCAAAGCCGGTGGTGACCACACTGCCGCCGTTCATGCCCGGGATGAGGGTGTCCTCCGGGTAGCCGCCCAGCTCAAGCGCCTTGGCGATGACCGGCGAAAAATCCCGGTCCTCTCCGATGTGGGTGACGCCGGGATAGGAGACGACAGAGGTGGTGAATACCCGGTCGGCATAGCTGGGCCGGAGGGGCATGATGCAGTTGGTGGTGAAGAGCACCGGCGCAGGGATGTCCTCAAACTCCCGCTGCTGGTTCTGCCATGCGGTGCCAAAATTGCCTTTCAGGTGAGGAAAGCGCTTTTTCAGTTCCGGGTAGCCGTGGGCAGGCAGCATCTCGGAGTGGGTGTAGACATTGATGCCCTTGCCTTCGGTCTGCTCCAACAGGCACTTGGCGTCGTAGAGGTCGTGGCCGGAGATGACGATGAAAGGCCCTTTCTCGATGGTCAGGGGCACCTCCACCGGCTCCGGGTCGCCAAACGCGCCGGTGTTGGCCTTGTCCAGCTCAGCCATGACCCGGTAGGCCATCCGCCCGGTGTCCTCCACCAGCTGGAAGAGCTTGTCCTTGTCCCGCTCCTGTGCGATGGCCCGCAGCGCCGTGCAGAAAAACAGGTCGATCTCGCCATCGGTATAGCCCAGCACCCGCGCGTGGTAGGAGTAAGCCGCCATGCCGCGCAGCCCAAAGAGGACAAAGGAGCACAGGCTCTTCCGGTCGGGGTCCGGCTCCTGCCACAGCTTCTGCATATCGTAGTCCGACACTGGTGCAGGTGCAGGGCTGGCCGAGGCAAAGGCTTCCTGCTTGGCCTTCCAGACCTTATCGGTCAGCTGCGCCACCGTCTGGGGGTCGAAATCAACATTGGTGATGGTGGTGAACAATCCTTCCGTCAGCAGGAGTGCCTGCGGGGGCTGGATGGGTCTGCCGATGTCCAGCAGCAGGGTGGCAAAGCCGATGAGTGCCCCGGTGAGCTTGTCCTGCGCGTCGGCTGTCTCGGCTGATTTGCCGCAGACACCCGCTTTTCCGGTGCAGGCCGTGCAGTTTGCCGCCTGCTCACATTGATAACAGAACATCATTTCGTCCATGCAAAAACCTCTTTTCGTTTGATGAAAGGAGTATGAGCGGGACAGCAGACAGTTATGCAGACAGGCGGGCAAAACAAAAGGGCCGCACCCTCGCGGATGCGGCCCTTGTAGATCAGGAAAAGCTTAGTAGGTGATGCCCTGAGCCATCATGGCGGTAGCGACCTTCAGGAAGCCGGCGCAGTTTGCACCGACCATCAGGTTGCCCTCGGAGCCAGCGGCCACGGATGCATCGTAGGAAGCGTGGAAGATGCCCTCCATGATGCCCTTCAGCTTTGCATCGACCTCTTCGAAGCTCCAGCTCAGACGCTCGGAGTTCTGGCTCATCTCCAGACCGGAGGTGGCCACACCGCCGGCGTTGGAAGCCTTTGCGGGTCCGTACAGGATGCCGTTGGACAGGTAGACCTCGATAGCCTCGGGAGTGCTGGGCATGTTAGCACCTTCGCAGACCACGGTGCAGCCGCCCTTCACCAGAGCCTCTGCGGACTCCTTGTTGATCTCGTTCTGGGTAGCGCAGGGCAGGGCGATGTCGCAGGGGACAGTCCAGACCTTGGTGCAGTCAGCAACGTAGGTCGCATCCTTGTGGGTCTCAGCATATTCCTTGATACGGCCGCGGCGGACTTCCTTCAGATCCTTGACGTAGGCCAGGTCGATGCCGTTGGGGTCGTAGACATAGCCGTTGGAGTCGGACATGGTGACGACCTTGGCACCCAGCTGGGTGGCCTTCTCGCAGGCGTAGATAGCGACATTGCCGGAGCCGGAGATGACTACGGTCTTGCCCTCGAAGCTGTCGTTGCGCATGCACTTCAGAGCCTCAGCGGTGAAGTAGCACAGGCCGTAGCCGGTAGCCTCGGTACGGGCCAGAGAACCGCCGAAGGTCAGGCCCTTGCCGGTGAGCATACCGCCCTGGAAGCTGTTGGTCA
>OOBK01001229.1_pt1 | contig 14511 bp, 16 predicted proteins | sample 1671541 | NCBI WGS metagenome assembly OOBK01 (sample SAMN06348167, study PRJEB24527) | human gut metagenome | biome: human gut; feature: ankylosing spondylitis patient; material: feces | host: Homo sapiens | place: China | collected 2015-10 | reverse complement strand
TCTTTCTACGCATAATATAACATATCTTATGAGCTGATGCAAGGAAAAGTGTAAAACGGTTCATAATTTATAACATGTCATGTTTTCAGATCAGTGATGACTTATTTCGGTTATAATAAAAGGAGAAAGCTCTCGATTGACTAACCGGGTATAAACTCCATATAATAGTGGTAACCGAATGGAGGAGCTATAGAAGGAGGGAGCATTATGCAGGCATTATCAAAAGCAAAAGTTGGTGAAAATTATACCATTCAGTGGTTATTCGGATTACCGGAAGTTGTAGAATTCCTGCACCGCCATCATGTAGAAGAAGGTGGCAGCGTACAGGTGATTCAGAAATTATCCAATGGGCTGATCATCGGTGCCAATGGAGAACGGTTCGCCATGGGAAATGAGATTGCAGATCGTATTCAGGTATAAGTACACCCGGCTATAGAAAACAGACACCCCGGTATCCGTTATAAAAACGGCTGCCGGGGTGTTTTGGGTAAAAAAATGAAAAAGGCAGTATACTTGCATTTTAGAGAGCATTATGGCATAGTTGAGAAAGAAAATCGAAAGCGAAGGATGAAAAGAGGAAAAATGAAGTTTCGAAAAGCTAAGCAGGACGATAAGGAAGAAATTCTTGCGCTGTATCAGTCGCTGATCGGTACTCCATACTGCGCATGGGGCAATGGGTATCCAGGAGAACAGGAATTTGATTATGATATGAAAAGAAATGCTCTTTTTTGTATGGAAAATGAAGATGGAGAAATCATTGGCACGATCACAGTGGATGAAGATCCGCAGGTGGAAGCACTCACCTGCTGGTCCAAAACACTGCAGCCGTCTGCGGAGCTTTCCAGACTCGGGGTACGCACCGATATGCAGAATCAGGGAATTGCCCGGCGGCTTCTGCAGCATGGCATGGAAGAATTGAAAAAACAGGGGAAAAGGAGTGTACATTTTCTCGTGTGTAAGACAAATAAAAAAGCGCTCCGTTCTTATGAAAAACTGCATTTTGACGTAGTGGGAGAGAGCGATTTATTTGACGAGGACTGGTGGTGCTACGAGAAAGAACTTTAAAAAGCAAGTACAGGAAGTTGGAAAATATGCAAATAGGACAGAAAAAAACAACGGGACAGAAGATGAAAAAAGAGAGGAACAGGGGAAGAGAAACGGATAGAAAACCGAACATAAGCCAGATAAAAAAAACAGGTGAACACTGCATTTACGCAAAAAGATGCGGAGGGTGTGACTATCAGGGAATTTTGTACAGTCAGCAGCTTTCCAAAAAGCAGAGTTACATGCGCAAACTCATGGAACCGTTTGGAAAGATCAATCCAATCATCGGGATGGACGATCCATACCACTATCGGCATAAAGTACAGGCGGCTTTTTCCTGCAATAAACGCGGACATATTGTGGCAGGCGTATATGAGAAACATTCGCATGACATCGTGGATGTAGAGCAGTGCCAGATCGAGGATGCACAGGCGGATGCCATTATCCGTGAAATCAAAAATATGATGCGTTCTTTCCGGATTCGTGCATATGATGAGGATACCGGATATGGGCTGCTGCGTCATGTGCTGGTGCGAAAGGGCTATCACAGCGGACAGATTATGGTGGTGCTTGTACTGGTATCTCCGATCCTTCCATCCAAAAATAATTTTGTCAAGGCACTACGGAAGAAGTTCCCGGAGATCAGTACAGTAGTGATCAATGTCAATGACCGCAAGACCAGCATGGTGCTCGGGGAGCGCAATATTACGGTTTATGGAAAAGGATTTATTGAGGATGAACTGTGCGGATGCACATTTCGTATTTCGCCGACTTCATTTTATCAGGTAAATCCGCAGCAGACAGAAAAACTCTACCGGAAAGCCATTTCCTGTGCAAAACTGACGGGAAAAGAAACTGTGATCGATGCGTACTGCGGTACGGGCACGATCGGGCTGATTGCCAGCAGCCGCGCAAAGCATGTGATCGGAGTGGAGTTAAACCGTGATGCGATAAAGGATGCTATCTCCAATGCAAAGCGCAATCATATTCACAATGTTACTTTTTATAATGAAGATGCCGGACAATTTATGGTAGAGATGGCAGAAAAAGGAGAACATGCGGATGTGGTCATTATGGATCCGCCGCGTACGGGAAGCGATGAGGCGTTTCTTTCCTCTGTAGTGCGACTGGCTCCGAATAAAGTCGTGTATGTATCCTGTGGTCCGGAAACGCTGGTGCGGGATCTGAAGTATCTGACAAAGCATGGATACCGGATGAAAGAGTGTACACCGTTTGATCTTTTTCCGTTTACGAAACATGTGGAGACGGTTGTTCTTCTTTCCCAACTCCGTCAGAAGCCGGATGATTATATTGATGTGGATATTGATGTTGCTGAATTGGAAGGTACTTCAGCAGAGACGAAGGCAACCTATGAAAAGATAAAGAAGTATGTTGCAGAGCATAATGATGGGATGAAGGTTTCGAATCTCTATATTGCTCAGGTAAAACGGAAATGTGGTATTGAATTGGCTGAGAATTTCAATTTGCCAAAGTCGGAGGATGCTAGACAGCCACGGTGCCCGAAGGAGAAGGAAGAGGCAATTGTGGAGGCACTGAAGGCGTTTCAGATGATATAAACATACTGGAGCAAGTTTATTTATAATTAAAATTGAGGTTTTCATATATTAGGATGGAACTTATACTTAATCAGAAGAGGTGATTTAAATGTGGCTAGAAACTAATAGATTGATTATTCGATCCATACAGCGCGGAGACGAGATTATCTTTTCTGGTATGTCTCAAGATGGGAGTCTTAGTCAAGTTGGGTTTGATGCTAATTGTTCAGAGTGGATCAATGATTGGATTGAAGAGGCTTTAAAATTAACAAATAATGATAATCCAAGAGAAAATTATATACCTTGCACTGTTATACTAAAAGAAACAGAAGAGGTCATAGGCTCTGTTGGTTCTACATATTATGAAGATGTGGATAAGGTTGGTATTTGTTATTTTATAGGAACACCTTTTAGGAAAAAAGGATATATGACAGAGGCGATAAATGCATATGTTCAGTTTTTCTTTAAACAATATAGTGAGTCTGAAATAATAGCAACTATTCTCGATGCGAATACACCATCATGGAAAGTAGCAGAGAAATCTGGTTTCAACTTAATAGAAAAGAAAATGTACAAAGATATTGATGATGAAAAAGAAGAATTGTATCGCTTTTATGTAATACGAGGCCAGGAGGATAAATAAATGGAGATAAGAGTAGTTAATCATAATGATATCGAGGAGCTTGCCGGAGTAATGGGACAGGCATATTCAGAGGAGCCTTGGAATGAGGCTTGGGTTCAGGAAAAGGCAGTAAGAAGAGTGCAGTCCATTTTGTGTGGATTTGAAGCCCTGGGTTTAGCTGCAGTAGAAGACGGTGAAATTATAGGTGGTCTTTTGGGATTTGTGGATCCTTATGCAGACTATGATATGTTCTTTGTTTCAGAAATTTTTGTTGCTCCAAAGTGGAAGAGAAAAGGAGTAGGGCGTAAGCTGCTTAGTGCCTTAGAAGAGCAACTTAAAGTAAAGGATATTTATACAATAGAACTTATTTCTATAAATGATAATATAGAGTTTTATAAAAAATGCGGACTAAATAATGGTGATGTTAATTGCTTGGGGAAGTCTTTTTAATAAAGGAAAGGGGCATTTTATTTATGAAAAAAAGATATGTTTTTGCTCAGTAGTCTGAGCTTAAAATAAAAAGAATAGTTAAGCTCAGATGAATCCTAAGAAATTATATTTAGGAGGATACTATGAGCTATATTAGAGCAGAAGAGGTTCTGCCAAAAGAATTAATAGAAACTATTCAGCAATATGTAAATGGAAAAGCAATATATATTCCCAGCACATCTAAAAAGGAGTGGGGAAGTCATACTGATACAAGACAATATCTGATACAGCGAAATCACGAGATTAGCCAGAAATATCAAGGTGGTAGTTCTATTGCCAGTCTTGCCATGCAGTTTTCACTTTCGGAGAAAAGTATTCAAAGAATCGTTCGCGAAGGAAAGAGAAAATCTGGCAAGTTGTGAAGAAAAGTGCAAGTGGGATTTTTAAGATATAATAGTGCTGAATTTGATTAAGAATTAGAGATAAGGTGGGCTATTTTAGCCTGCCTTTCATATTATTGGAGGATATTAACAATACGAACAATTATAGAATTATAACATTAAGAGAACGGCCGGAATTAGTAGCTATTGCAGCTGAGTGGTTTCATAGTAAATGGGGTGTGCCGGCAGAGGCATACCTGGAGTGTATGAAAGCGTATTTATCAGGAAAAACCGAGTATGGTTGGTATATATGCTTATATGATGAATCCATTGTCGCAGGACTTGGGGTAATAGAAAATGACTTTCATGATAGAAAGGATTTGACTCCAAATGTATGCGCCGTATATGCTGAAGAAGAACATCGAGAAAAGGGACTAGCTGGGAATTTGCTAAACAAAGTTGTTGATGATATGAGAAATAAAGGAGTAACGCCTTTATATTTGGTGACGGATCATATTGGCTTCTATGAACGATATGGATGGGAATTTTTATGTATGGTTCAAGGTGATGATGACCCCAAAATGACAAGAATGTACATCCACAGATAAAAATGATTGACAAGCGTTACAAACAAGAGTAATCTTAACATAATAATTTTTGAAAGCAATTATGAAATGAAAAAATCTAAAGCCCGGAAAGGGGAAGAAGATAAGAGAGAGCTTTGCCAAAGAATATCAAAGTTCCATAGCTATTTGCGTGAAATGAAAACTAAATATGCACCAAAAAGTGTAGAGGATTCCGATTGGAGTCCTCTTTTTAAGTTAGCGGTAGATGATTTTGAAACAGTGGATTATTACTATGAGCTTTTTATTTTGGAATCCACGGAAGAAGAACAAAAGAAAATTTATGAAGAATTGAAAAAGGAGATTGAAACTATTGAGAGAAGACATTTTAACTACAGAATTGCAGAAGGTGAGCAGCGAGTCGCAGAGAAGAGAGCTGTATAGCATGGATTGGCTGGATGATAAAGATAAAATAATTGAAGGTGCATTTGCCGAGTGCTATTTAAAAATGCATCCTATGATTTGTATTCATGGGATTTTATTTACAATTGATGGCATTGTATCTGATGAATCTGGAATTAAGAATGATATTTATTCTATGGTCCGTCCTTATGTAACATCGGGGCTTGCAAGAAAAGTGGAACAATTGTTGCAGACGATTAAGCTGGAGGCGTACTCAGAACCACTGCCACTCCAGACGGATAGGATTCGTGTGGCAAATGGAACCTTGTTCTTGAATGGGGAATTTTCAGAACAGAAAGATTTTTGTCTTAACCGATTACCAGTAATATATGATCTTGATGTGGAAAAGCCGGCAAGGTGGCTTAAGTTTATGGAGGAACTTTTAAATCCGGATGACATTTTGACGCTTCAGGAGTACATGGGATATATGTTATTGCCAACCACGAAAGCACAGAAAATGATGCTTATCATTGGAAAAGGTGGAGAAGGAAAATCTCGAATCGGTCTTGTACTTAGAGAATTGTTTGGAAATAATATGTATTCCTGTAGTTTACAGAAAATAGAGGTAGATAAGTTTGCTAGAGCAAATCTGGAATATATGTTGATTACGGTGGATGATGATATGAAGCTGGAAGCTTTGCCTCAGACAAATCATATAAAAAGTATCGTTACACTGGAGGATCAGATTGATTTGGAGCGTAAAGGCCAGCAGAGCTTTCAGGGTGTGGTATATGCCAGGCTGATAGCATTTGGTAATGGCGGTCTTCATGCACTTTATGATAAAACGGACGGCTTTTATCGTAGACAGTTGATACTGACTACGAAGGATAAGGTTGATGGTAGGGAAGATGACCCTTATCTTATTGATAAACTTAGGAAAGAAAGGGATGGGATTTTTCTTTGGGCACTTGAAGGATTACAAAGACTTGTTTCGAATAATTATGTGTTTACGGAGAGTGTGGATGCCAAGCAGAATTTGGTGGATGCACAGGAGGAGGGAAATAATATCCTGGCATTTATGAAGTCTGAAGGTTATCTACAATTTGAAATCGGGAAGAAGATTTCATCAACGGATTTTTATAATATCTATGTAAGCTGGTGTGAAGATAACCTTGAAAAACCGAGGGCTTCTGCCGGCTTTTTGCATTATATAAAGGAGAATCAGAAAAGATATGGACTTATTTATGATGCGAAATGTATTGGTAATCGTCGAGGCTTTCACAATGTATGCAAAGCGGAGTTTACGCCGGTTACCGGCAAAACACCGTTTGACTGATATAGGTAAAATACCTGCTCATGCTGCTCAGCCTGATATATATGGAGCAGTGTGAGCAAGATGAGCGGACTTTTTAGAACATTAATTAGAAAATACGGAGGAAAATAATGATTAGTATGACAAGACAACAGCAGGGAGACTTTAATCGCTGCTGTGATTTTTTAGCAAGAATGATTGAGAAATATGGAGATAGCATAGAACTTGGAACCGCGCAGAAAGTAGCATTGATATATGAGTGGACTAATGCGTCTGGAGACAGGCAGGATTATATACTTAATCTTGAATATTCACGTGTTGCGTGATAATATAATATTGACGCTTAGCGTGAAAGGAGCAAAGATATGGCAGATTATATTATGAATGATGATAGAGACGCAAAAGATATTTTAATTGAACTAAGGGAAAGTACCGGCATGAACAGGCATCAGTTTTGTGAGTACTTTGAAATTCCCTATATGACAGTTAGTGACTGGGAGCATGGAAAGAAGCGTGTTCCTAAGTACTTTCTGCGACTGCTTGAGTATTATGTGAAGGCAGAGCAGATGAATAAGGCGAAGGAGGAACAGAATAATGGCTAAGAATAGAGTTATTACAGTTCAGGGAATACCGGTTACGGTATCGTATGAAGACATAGATGACTATATCTGTATTACAGATATAGCAGCTGCTAAATCGGATAATTCGCGAGCTGCGGATGTTATTCGAAATTGGTTAAGAAATAGAAGCACTTTGGAATTCTTATCAACATGGGAAGAAATATATAATCCGAATTTTAAAGTGTTCGAATCTGAACACTTTAAAAAAGAGGCAGGACTTGTTACGTTTACACCAAGCGTATCAGAATGGGTAGAAAAAACTAATGCAGTTGGACTGTATGTTAAACGTGGAAAATACGGCGGAACATTTGCGCATAAGGATATTGCATTTGAATTTGCTTCTGCTATCAGTCCGGTGTTCAAATTGTACCTGATCAAAGAGTTCCAAAGACTAAAGGAAGCTGAAAATGATTTGCAGAAGTTGGAATGGGATGCAAAGAGATTTCTATCCAAGAATAATTATTTAATTCAAACGGATGCGGTTAAGAATTATTTGATTCCTGTATGCAATTATCGTGAGGATTTACAGTGGCTTCCTTATGCAGAAGAGGCGGATTTACTTAATGTAGCATTATTTGGTTTTACTGCAAAAGCTTGGAGAGAGGCTAATCCAGAGCTTGCAAAAAAGAGTAATGTTAGGGATTATGCAACAATAAATGAATTAACTGTTCTATCGAATCTTGAATCGCATAACGCACAAATGATTCGAGAGGGAATGGATAAGAAAGATAGATTCGAAGCGTTGAAGGAGATTGCAGAGTATCAACTTCGAGTCCTAAATGAGGCTGAAAAAATCAGCAATAGGATTGAGGAACAATAGTATTCAACCATTTTGTCGGCATTGGCAAAATGGTTGATATATATTTTGGAGGAGTGATTATTTGAAAAAGCAACGATGTTACATATATACAAGAGTATCTACTGCCATGCAGGTCGATGGGTTCAGTTTAGATGCTCAGAAGGAAAAACTTAAGAAATATGCTGATTATCAGGACATGGTTGTAGTTAGAGAGTTTTCTGATGAAGGTAAATCCGGTAAAAATGTTGATGGCCGTCCACAGTTTAAGGAAATGCTTGAACTAATTGAAGCAGGCACAGATGATATTGACTATGTTCTTGTTTTTAAGCTTTCTCGTTTTGGAAGAAATGCCGCTGATGTACTTAGCTCACTGCAAAAGATGCAGGATTTCGGAGTCAATCTGATCTGTGTTGAGGATGGCATTGATTCTTCTAAGGATGCCGGCAAGCTTATGATTTCGGTTCTATCAGCTGTTGCAGAAATTGAAAGAGACAATATTCTTGTTCAGACTATGGAAGGTCGTAAGCAGAAGGCCAGAGAAGGAAAATGGAATGGTGGTTTTGCTCCATATGGATATAAGCTTGTAGATGGATCATTATTTATTGCGGAAGATGAAGTGGAAGTAATAAAAATTATCTTTGATAAATATATCAATACAACTATGGGAGTAGCAGCAATTGCTGCGTTTCTCAACGAAAGCGGTTATGTGAAAAAGAAACGCCAGAATAATACGATTGATGGCTTTGCGGCATCCTTTGTCAAAGGTGTAATTGATAATCCTGTTTACTGCGGTAAATTAGCCTATGGAAGAAGAAAAACAGAGAAGGTCCAGGGAAAAAGAAATGAGTTTCATGTTGTAAAACAAGATGAATTCATGGTTGTAGACGGAGAACATGAAGCAATTATCAGTGCAGAAGAATGGAAGGCGGCTCAGGATAAGAGAAAAACTACGGGAGTGAAGCGCGTTAAGACGCATAGCCTTGAACACGAACATATTTTGACCGGTATTTTAAAGTGCCCGGGATGTGGTGCCAATATGTATGGTAATGTAAATCGTAAGAGACATCCAAAAGGTGGCACTTATAGAGATTATTTCTATTATGCCTGTAAGCATCCTACTGGGACCACGGGACATAAGTGCGATTACCATAAGCAATGGGGACAGGATATTGTAAATGATGCAGTAGCTGAGCTGATTAAGAAAATGGTTACTTCTCCGGACTTTGAAAAGGGTATCAGAGAGAAGATTGCAGCCAGAGTTGATACCTCTGAACTGGAGCAAGAGCTTGATGGATTAAAGAAGAAAATGAGGCAGCTTGAGGTGTCAAAGGACAAGATAGCTATCCAGATGGATAACCTTGATGTGACAGATTCCATGTATGAGAAGAAATATGATGACCTGCAAAAGCGTTTTTATGATAAATATGATGAAATGGCTCTGACAGAAAATCATATGGATGAAATACAGAGTCGCCTGGCACATATTCGAAGAAAGCAGTTGTCAGGGGACAGAATCTACAATTTCCTAATTGCCTTTGATAAGTTATATGATAAATTATCAGATGCAGAGAAGAAGGAATTCATGGGAACCTTCGTGGAAAGCATTGAGCTTTATCCGGAACGCCTTGAAAATGGCAAGTTTCTAAAACATATACACTTCAGATTCCCAGTATATTATAATGGTACTGTGATAGATGATATAAGTTGGGAAAATGAAAGTACCGTTGAGACGGTTGTCTTACTTTCCAAGGGCGCTAAAGGTCCGGTGGACCTTTGCTCAGCGCGCACCGAAGTGGAACGGAGAATGGCCGACAGCAGAAAAGTGAAGGTTGACTTCTCCCTGGAGGATATGGATTTATCTGAATTTAAGGGAAAAGCAACTTATGAGCAGATAAAGGCATATGTACTTGAAAAGACAGGACTGAAGGTTTCATCACTGTATATCGCACAGATTAAGAAGAAGTGTGGATTAGATGTCGGTGAGAACTTCAATCCGGCTAAATCAGAGAATGCGAGACAGCCACAGTGTACACCGGAGAAGGAAGATGCGATTATGCAGGCATTTAGACATTTTGGAATCATATAGATTGTGGATAAGCAGTATCATGTGTTAAAAATATAGTGAAGTATGGGAAAAAGGACATTCCGGAACTGTAGATTTTACAGGTTAGGGATGTCTTTTTTGCTGATATGGAAGTGTTCAAGGGACAAGGTAATGATACTGAGAGATATTAAGACTGATATGAATAATATCTATCATATCTAATTAGATGATACGGATTGAAGAGATTGCGATGCAAATTGAAAAATTCACGTTTTCGTGATATACTTTCCTTATGTCTGTTGGCAAAATAATGGAGGGATGACATGGCGGTCAGTTATAAAAAATTATTCCATTTACTGATAGAAAAAAATATGACAAATGCACAGTTGCAGCAGGAGGCTGGCTTCTCCGCAAATATCATCACACGGCTGAAACGTAATGGGTATATTTCCCTCGAAAGCGTAGAGAGTATATGTTGTGTTCTGAACTGTGGCGTTGACGATATTCTGGAATTTGTACCAGAGGATAACGGAGGAAAAGAGAATGGTTGATACCAAAAAGGAACAGGAACGTGATGAACTGCACCGTGCAATATGGGCAATTGCAGATGAGTTGCGCGGAGCAGTCGATGGTTGGGACTTCAAAAATTATGTTCTTGGCACGATGTTCTATCGTTATATTTCTGAAAATATGTGTAATTACATAAACAGCGGTGAGATTTATGCAGGTAACACCGATTTTGATTTTGCAAAAATGCCGGATGAGGATGCAGAAGAAGCAAGAGAAGGACTGGTAGAGGAAAAGGGATTTTTTATCCTTCCGAGTGAACTTTTCTGTAATGTCCGTGCCAATGCTGCGAATGATGAAAACTTAAATGAAACACTGGAGCGTGTGTTCCGTCACATTGAGGAATCAGCGAAAGGCAGTGAGGCAGAGAGCGACTTTGCCGGACTGTTCGATGACTATGATGTAAACAGCAATAAACTGGGTTCTACAGTTGCAAAGCGTAATGAAAAACTTGTAAAACTGCTGAATGGCGTAGGCGAAATGAATCTGGGAGATGTGAAAGACCATTCTATTGATGCCTTTGGTGATGCGTATGAGTACCTTATGACCATGTACGCATCGAATGCCGGAAAATCTGGTGGAGAGTTCTTTACTCCGGCAGATGTGTCCGAACTGCTTACACGTCTTGGGACTATAGGAAAAACAGAAATCAATAAAGTATATGATCCGGCTTGTGGCTCGGGTTCATTGCTTTTGAAGGCTGAGAAAATTCTTGGCAAGGATGCTATCCGTAACGGCTTTTATGGTCAGGAGATCAACATTACAACCTACAACCTGTGCCGTATTAATATGTTCCTGCATGATGTGGAATTTGATAAATTTGATATAGCTTGTGAAGATACATTGCTCAGTCCTCAGCACTGGGATGATGAGCCATTTGAGTTGATCGTATCTAATCCACCGTATTCTATCAAGTGGGCGGGAGACGAAAATCCACTGCTCATCAATGACCCTCGTTTTGCTCCGGCTGGAGTTCTGGCACCTAAGAGCAAAGCGGATATGGCGTTTATTATGCATAGTTTGTCATGGCTTGCGTCTAACGGAACTGCTGCCATCGTATGTTTTCCGGGAATCATGTACCGTGGTGGTGCAGAGCAGAAAATCCGTAAATATCTGGTAGATAACAACTATGTGGATTGCGTTATTCAGTTGCCGAGTAATTTGTTCTTTGGCACTTCGATTGCAACCTGTATCATGGTAATGAAAAAGAACAAGGCAGACAACAAGACCTTGTTTATTGATGCTACAAGCGAATGCGTGAAGGTGACCAACAATAATAAGCTGACACCAGAGAATATTGACCGTATCGTGGATGTGTTTGCTAAACGTGAAGAAGTGGAGCATTTTGCATATCTGGCAAGCTATGAAGAAGTGTCCGGCAATGATTATAATTTGTCTGTATCCACTTATGTTGAAGCCGAAGATACCAGAGAAAAAATTGATATCGTGAAGTTGAATGCGGAAATTAAGGAAATTGTTGCCCGTGAGCAAGTGCTTCGTGATGAGATTGATAAGATTATCGCAGAAATCGAGGTGTGATTTATGGGAGAATTTTTTCCGAATCAATACTGGGGAATGGATATATGGAAACATCAGGAATTGCCGATAATAGAATCACATGATTTTAATTTTTTTAGATGCCTTGAATTTAATAATAGTTATTATGGAAAAACAGTAAGTGAACTTCATAGCGGAAATCTGAGATTAAGTAGAAAAGATAATAGGTACTCAAATCTCTTTCCCGGCCAAAAGCTGTCATATTGGGCAGACAGTCCACAAACGGCAAGGGCAGAAATAAAAAAGTGGGGATCAGGTAATAATATTTTGACATTTTGGGCATATGATGATGGGAGTAGCTTTATTCCTACAATTTATCCGGCTGAAAATATTCGGATAATCGATGGTGTTCATTTTGGTTTTGATAAGATTTTGAAAAAAGTTGGCAACCATGAAGAATTGACCCGTAGTGAAAAAGAGTTTATTGATAAAATAGGACGTGAAAAGCCAGATTGTCTGGCATATTATTCAGAAGCCAAAGTGGGAGGCATTTGCTTTTTATTTTTTGAACAAGGGTTTAAAAAACTTTCACTTCGTGAGGTTACATTACGTTTAGGTGATTATAAAGGAAAGAACACAGCAAAGGTGACTTGTGCAGTTACAAGTGATTTTAGCCCAGTATTGGAAGGCTATGGATATTATTTTTCTCCAATTGCAAAGACGAAATATGATGACAAGTATATAACAAGTGATGAATATATACTGCGAAAGCAAGTTGAGGATTATTCACATGAACAAATAGTGGAGATGATGCGATGAGCAGATTAGATGAATTAATTGAAAAATTGTGCCCGGATGGAGCAGAATTTTTAACTTTGCAAGAATGTACCCAAAAGGTTAAAAATATTAAATGGAAAAGTTATTCTGGAAATGATAAAAAGTACATAGATTTAAGCTCAGTGGATAGAGATTTACATTGTATAATGGAAACACAAAATATCAATTCGGATTCAGCACCAAGCAGAGCACAGCAAATTGTACAGACAGATGATATTCTTTTAGGGACTACTCGTCCAATGCTGAAAAGATATTGTATGATTCCGGAAACATATGATAATGAAATTTGCAGTACAGGTTTTTGCGTGTTAAGAGCGAATACAGAGATTGTGCTTCCAAAATGGATTTATCATAACATTGCTACGACTGATTTCTTTGCTTATGTTGAGCAAAATCAAAAGGGTGCAAGCTACCCAGCAATATCCGATGCAAGCGTAAAAGCGTTTAGCTTGCCTGTACCTCCTCTGGAGGTACAACGTGAAATAGTCCATATTTTGGACTCTTTCACGTTACTTACAGCCGAGCTTACAGCCGAGCTTACAGCTCGAAGGAAACAGTATGAATTTTATAGAAATAAATTACTTTCTCAAAATAAAAAATATGCAATGAAACCACTTTCTGAATTAGGAGAATGGTCAGGAGGAAAAACACCTTCTACGGCAGAAAGAAAATTTTGGGAAGATGGTGTCATACCATGGATTTCATCAAAAGATATGAAAGTTTCAACATTAGAAGATACGCAAAATCATATTACACAAAAAGCAGTAAAAGAAGCATCTATGAAAGTTTATCCGCCTAATAGTATTGCAATAGTGACACGTTCTGGAATTTTAAAGCATACATTTCCAGTTGCATATGTGCCTTTTGAAACAACGGTAAATCAAGATATTAAAATTCTTGTTGTAAATCATGAGATTCTGCCAAGATATGCTTTTCATGTGATACAAGGTAAAGGAAAAGATATTTTATTAAAAACAAAAAAACAGGGCGGAACAGTAGATTCTTTAGATTTTCAAAAAGTATTAGCATATAAGGTTCCTGTTCCACCTAAGGATATACAAAAAAGATTAGTTAAAGTATTAGATAATTTTGAATCTATTTGTAATGATCTAAATATAGGTTTACCAGCTGAAATCAAAGCAAGACAAAAACAATATGAATATTATCGCGATTTACTCTTGACATTCGCAGAAAAAGGTAACACGATTGTGACAGACAGACAGACAGACAGACAGACAGACAGACAGACAGACAGACAGACAGACAGAGCTGAGTGCAATTAAGCTCATTCAATATGTGTTTGGTTATGTTTCCATTGAACTTGGTGCTATAGCAACTGTTACAAAACTTGCGGGGTATGAATTTACTAAGTATGTCACCTATTCGGATGAAGGTAAAATTATTGCACTTCGTGGGTTAAATGTTAAGAATGGAAAGCTTGATCTGACAGATGTAAAATATATTGATAAAAGTGATTTGACAAAGTTAAACAGAAGTAAACTTTGCAGTGGAGATATGTTATTTACATATGTTGGGACAATTGGTCAAGTTGCAGTGATTAATGAAAATGATAAGTATTATCTTGCACCTAATGTTGCATTAATAAGAGCAGACACTCAATTTGTAAATCCAGAATATATGCGTTACTTTTTTCAAACAAATACATTTTGGGATACACAAATAAATCGTCTGCTTCAATCTTCATCCATGAAAAATATACCGATGGAGAAAATTCGCAAGTTTGTTTTGCAGATACCATCAATTCAGGAACAGAATCGTATAGTGGAAGTTCTTAACCGTTTTGATATACTTTGCAATGACCTGTCCGCAGGACTTCCA
>OOBK01001207.1_pt1 | contig 14720 bp, 9 predicted proteins | sample 1671541 | NCBI WGS metagenome assembly OOBK01 (sample SAMN06348167, study PRJEB24527) | human gut metagenome | biome: human gut; feature: ankylosing spondylitis patient; material: feces | host: Homo sapiens | place: China | collected 2015-10 | reverse complement strand
TCTACACTCTTTCCCTACACGACGCTCTTCCGATCTTCTCGCTCTCCTATTAAAAAAACAGGCCCAACATAAATATCCCTTTATCCTCGGCTTTTATTTATGTTGAGTCTGTTATTTCTTTATTCAGATAGATAAAAAACTAAATTATTCAATAGAAAGAATCTCCATATTCGCCTGTCCTTCCACAGCTCCATATGTAAATGTGATCTTAGTTCCTTCGTCCATATCATTTAATTTATTCACAAGTTCTTCATCATTCACCATAAATGTCTGGTAACTTCCGTCAGACATCTCAATCTCTACAGAACTTGTGTCTGCAAATCCATTATAAGTACCTGTTGCACTCTTTGGTTTGGCCTGTTCATCTTTCTTTGTTGCTGTTGTTGTCTTTGTCTGTTCTTTTGTGCTTTCTTCTGATGTTGCTGTTGCAACTGGTTTTTCTTCTTCTGTCGTATCTTTTTCTGTGTTTTCTTCTGTTGTAGGTTCTGCTGTTGTCGTTTCGCTGTTTGTTGATTCAGGGCTGCTTGGGCTCTTCTTTCCGCAAGCTGCAAATGTAAATGCGCTTAGCACGATGATTGTTGAAATTAATAAAAATCTTTTTCTCATAGTTCATGTACTCCTTTCTGAGATAAGTTCAGTATATCCTATTTATACTTTCATGGCAAGTTTCTATCATATTCCTAGTCTTATTTTCATATCATTAGAGGTAGAACATAAAGGAGGATCTATGTTGAACGAAAAATATCAGGCACTACTGGATCAATATGATATTTCTGTCTCTCATACTCGACGGGGCCGAGGCTGTGTTTTGTGTTTTGGGGAAAATGATGTCTATGCTTTATCCCAGACTTCTCTATCAGAAGAACGTCTTTGTGCTGTTTCTGAATGGACTTTGGCAATGCATGACCATCATTTTTATAAAACCGACCAGTACATTTTAAATAAAGACGGATATTTTCTTACTTTTGACCGGTATTACGAAACATTTGCGCTTAGAAAAACTTATTTGGGTACGGAATGTGATATTCATGCTTTAAAAGATATCAGATCTTCTGCAGAAAATCTCGCAAGCTTTCATAATCATTGTCTTGCTATTTCTTTTTCATCTGAAAATCTTAGAAAATATACATCCATTTCCACATATTATGAGCAAAAATATTTGGAATTAAAAAGTATTGCACGTTACATACGCAAACGCAAAAAGAAAGGGATTTTTGAATATTTATTTTTGGAACAGACGAAAGCCTTCTGGGAACAGATGGAGCGTTCCATCCAAATCTTAAATGAAACCACACCTTCTCGCCGTGGATGGTGTCATGGGGCTTATAACCACCATAATATCATCATGACATCCTCTGCCCCTGCTACGATCCATTTTGAACATTTTTACCATGGATATCCGATTCTGGATGTTTATTATTTCCTAAAGAAGGCACTTGAGAAAAATAATTATAATTTTGCCTTTTGTGAAACCTTTTTATCAAACTATGACCGCTTTATGCCTTTGTCAAAAGATGACCTTTTATGCCTGTATGGATTGTTTTTATTTCCGGAAAAATTCTGGAAGATCTCGAATCAGTATATGGCACACAAAAAACATTGGATTTCTCCACGATATATCGAGAAATTAGAGGAGTTTATTCACAATAAAGAAGCTCGCTCGATTTTCCTCGAAAAATATGTACAAATTTATAATGTTTTTTCATGAGTTTTAAGGTATAATTAAACAAAAGGCATTTTTATAACTTAAAGGAGGAGTAATTTATGAACTACAAAGAAACTTATCAGGAATGGCTTTCTAATCCTTATTTTGATGAAGATACAAAAAAAGAATTAACAGCTATCGAGAACGATGAAAATGAAATCAAAGAACGTTTTTACGCAGATCTTGCATTTGGTACTGCTGGACTTCGTGGAATCATCGGTGCTGGTATCAACCGTATGAATATTTATGTTGTAAGAAAGGCTACTCAAGGATTAGCTGATTATATCTTAGAACAGGGAACAGATAAGAAACGTGTTGCTATCGCATTTGATTCAAGACATATGTCTCCTGAATTTGCTGACGAAGCAGCCCGCACTCTTGCTGCTAACGGAATCAAAGCATTTATCTTCGAATCCTTACGTCCAACACCAGAATTATCATTTGCCGTAAGACATTTAGACTGTATCGCTGGTATCAACGTAACAGCCAGCCATAACCCACCTCAGTACAATGGATACAAAGTATACTGGGAAGATGGTGCTCAGTTTACAGATCCTCATGCTTCAGGTGTTACAGCGAAAGTTAATGCGATCACTGACATTTCAACTTGCAAGACAATGTCTAAAGAAGATGCCGTAACTGCAGGTTTATATGAAGTGATCGGTAAAGAAGTTGATGACGCTTATATCGCAGAAGTTGAAAAACAGGTGATCAACCAGGCTTCCATCGATGAGATGGCTTCCAAATTAAAGATCGTTTATACTCCTCTCCATGGAACAGGTAATCTTCCAGTACGTCGCGTACTTGACGATCTTGGATTTAAGAATGTATATGTTGTTCCAGAACAGGAACTTCCAGATGGTGACTTCCCAACAGTCAGCTATCCAAACCCAGAAGCAAAAGAAGCATTTGCATTAGGTCTTGCTCTTGCCAAAGAAAAAAATGCTGATCTTGTTCTTGCTACTGACCCTGATGCTGACCGTTTAGGTGTATATGTAAAAGATGCTAAGAGCGGAGAATATATTCCTTTAACAGGTAATATGTCTGGTTCTTTATTATGCGAATATGTATTAAGCCAGAAGAAAGAAAAAGCTGGATCTCTTCCAGCAGATGGTGCTGTTGTTAAATCTATCGTTACAACAAACCTTGTTGATGAGATCGCGAAGGCTTACAATGTGAAACTGATCGAAGTATTAACTGGATTCAAATGGATCGGTAAAGAAATCCTTGGATTTGAACAGTCTGGAAAAGGTACATATCTGTTCGGATTAGAAGAAAGCTACGGATGCCTGATCGGTACATATGCAAGAGATAAAGATGCTGTTTCTGCTACAGTTGCTCTTTGTGAAGCTGCTGCTTACTATGCAACAAAAGGTAAGACATTATGGGATGTTATGATCGACATGTATGAGAAATACGGATACTGTGTAGACAGCATCACAGCAATGGACTTCCCAGGATTAGAAGGTATGGATAAGATGAAAGCTATGCTTGCTAATTTACGTGAGAACCCATTAAAAGATATCGCTGGTTATAAAGTTCTTAAGATCCGTGATTACAGCAAAGATACTGTTCTTGATGTAGAAAGCGGTAAAGTAGAACCTACAGGACTTCCTTCTTCAGATGTTCTTTATTATGAACTTGAAGGTGGAGCTTGGGTTTGCGTTCGTCCTTCTGGTACAGAACCTAAAATCAAATTCTACTATGGTGTGAAAGCTTCTAGTATGGATGAAGCTCAGGTTGAAAGTGCTAAATTTGCTGAGTGGGCTAAGGCTCAGGCATAAATTCTGATTTGAAGAGTAGTCTTTAGTATATGTGACAGAAATAAGATAAGAACAAATATTTATAAAAAACCGATGGCAACACGCATATTTTAAGAGCGTTTTTTACAAATCGCCTATCCGCGCCTGTTCCTTTGAAAACTCCCTCGCTGCGAGCCGAAATGCCCGCAGCTACGGTCAGACATTCAACCACAGGGCGCTGCGAATTTGTAAAAAACGCACTTAAAATCTGCTAATCGTTGCCATCGGTTTTTTATAAATATTTGTTCTTATCTTATTTCTGTCACATAAAACTGAAGACTATTCAAACCACTACACAGTGTATATGTTAAACGGTATTGGTCAATAAGTTTTGTATTCGTTGACGGAAGATGAAAGGAACTCTTAGACACCTATTTGGCGAGATGTTTGAAAAAATTTTTAACTTAATTTCTACGAGACCTTAAGAAGATAATTTCTCTGGGTGGAGAAATACGTCATAATTCACTTACTACAACTGGTCAGATTGCCGAATCGAATCTGAATTCATTCCAGCTTGACTGTGCTTTTATTGGAGTTAATGCTGTTGATGAAGAAGGAAATATCTTTTTAGGAAGTATGGCTGAGGCATCAATTGTACGCCTGCTCTGTCACATGGTTCCTGAAATCTATTTTCTCGCAGATGAAACCAAACTTATGAAGAAAGATTTTATCTACATCTGTCAACTTGGAAAAGGTCGCAATCTTATTACGAATTCTTCAATCTCAGAAAAATGCATTCATACATATGAACAACTCGGTGCCTGTGTGATCACAGAAAGTCAAAAAGACCGGAGATAACTATTCCCGTTATCTCCGGCCTTTTCATTTCTTGTAATTATTTACTCTTTGCAGCTGTTGTTGTGTTCTTCGCCGCTGTTGTTGTAGTAGTTGTTGCTGCTGTAGATGCTGTTGTAGCTTTATATTTAAACTTAACTTCTTTCCACAGATCCTGATCTACAGACTTCTTGTCATCCCACTTCTTGTCTGCATCTTTTGTCCACTTCTTGTAGACTTTCTCGTATGCTGCCTGCTGTTTTTCCTGAAGCAGTGTGGATTTGTTTGATGCAGCTGCTGTTGTGTCGTTTGGATTTAACATCTTGATGATCACGTATGCATCGTCTAATTCTACGACTCCGCTTACCTGGTTCTTCTTAAGTTTTGCTGCTGCTGTTTCGAATTTTGTTCCTAATGCAGCTTTTCCTTTTGTATAGGATTCTTCGTTGTCAGAGTTTACGCTGAACTTCTTAGCTACAGAGCTGATACTCTGACCTTTCTTGATCATCTTTAATGCGGATTTTGCTTTCTTTAGCTGATCTTTCTTCTCAGCGGCTGTCATGTCTTTTTCTTTTCCTGTCTTGCTGTCTGTTGTCTTTGTTGTGAAAACAAGTTTGTAGACTTTAACAGTTTTGGCTTCGTCATCTGTTACTGTAACGTTTGCTTTCTTGATGATTGCCTGCATAACTTTACTTGCGATTGTGCTTTCTTCGTACAGTTTCTGGATCATATCTTTATCTGCTTCTGTCTTCTTCATGACTTTCTTACCTGTTGAGTCTTTTGCGAAGGCAGTTACGCTTTCTTTGATCTGCTTCTTCTCAGATTTTGTTAACTTCACGTTGTAGTCGTCTGCGTGTGCTGCTAAAACTTTGATCTGTTTTAACTGGTTGATAACGCTGTCTTTGACAGACTGCTGCATTGTGATCTTCTTTCCTTTGCTGTCTGTTCCGACCTGCATAGACCACATGCTGTCTCCGAAGTATGCTCCGTACTGAGCTTCTGCCTGATACTGCATGATTCTTGCATATACATGTGCTTCCTGGAATGTTACTTCTTGTCCTGCATATTCAAATAATGTCTTCTCATTCTTGCTTTTACATCCTGTAAATAAAGAAAGAGTTAACGCAAGAACTGCAGTTAAACATAGCAACTTCTTTGCTAATTTCTTCATTTCATTTTCTCCTTCATATTATGATTATATTAGGCTAATGTCTGGCGATATTATAGCACAAACTTATTGGATTATCAATGAATTGAGCGAGTTCACACAATGTTCAATCTTTTCTAACTGCTTCACTTTCTTTGTCTTTGACAGATCCAGTACAAATGTCGGATTCTTGCCTGCCTGGAAGGATAATTCACGTTTGTATTCTTCTAATACCACTGGAATTTTTTCTACGTCCACGGCTGCATCTGGTTTCATTTCAAATGAGACTTTTTCTCCTTTTTGTTTCACATCTGTCATATAAGCGTGGTGTGCTAATGATTTCAAATATGCAACATATAACAGATTGTAGACTGCTTTCGGCATTTCCCCAAAGCGGTCGATCAACTCATCTGTCATATCTTCCATTTCATCTTTGGATTCAATGGATGAAATACGTTTGTATAATTCCAGTTTTTGATATTCATTATACACATACGTTGATGGAATAAATGCATTGATGTCGAGATCGAGTGTTGTGTCAAATTCATCCTCGTCTTTTAATTCGCCTTTTAATCTCAAGACTGCTTCATTCAGCATCTTGCAATACAGATCGTATCCAACTGCTTCCATATGACCGGATTGTGCCTGTCCCAAAAGATTTCCTGCTCCGCGGATCTCCAGATCTCGCATTGCGATCTTATAACCGGATCCCAGATCTGTAAATTCCCGGATTGCCTGTAATCGTTTTTCTGCGGTTTCTTTTAACAGTGTGTTTTTTTTGTACATCAAAAATGCAAATGCATTTCGATTCGATCTTCCGACACGTCCTCTTAACTGATACAACTGGGACAACCCAAGCTGGTTGGCATCGTGAATGATCATTGTGTTTACATTCGGAATATCTAGTCCTGTCTCGATGATCGTTGTGGATACCAATACATCGATCTCATGGTTCATAAATCCCATCATGATCTCTTCCAGTTCGCGTTCTTTCATCTGTCCGTGGGCAAATGCAACTTTCGCATCTGGAAGCAATCTCTGTAATTCGGCTGTCACTTCTGCGATATTATTGACGCGGTTATACACATAATATACCTGCCCGCCACGTGTCATTTCGCGGTAGACCGCTTCTTTGACCAGTTCTTCATTATATTCCATAACATATGTCTGGATCGCTCTTCGGTCATGCGGTGGTTCTTCTAATACACTCATGTCACGGATTCCGATCAGACTCATATGCAGGGTTCTTGGAATTGGTGTAGCAGATAATGATAAGACATCGACATCTTTTTTCATTGTCTTGATCTTTTCTTTATGTGTCACTCCAAAACGCTGTTCTTCATCAATTACGAGCAGTCCCAGATTCTTATACTGCATGTCTTTGGACAATAAGCGATGCGTTCCGATCACAACATCTACCGTTCCATTTTTGAGTCCTTCGATCGTCTCTTTCTGCTCTTTTGCTGTACAAAATCTAGACATCATGCGTACGGTGATCGGGTAATCATGAAATCTCTGTGCAAATGTATTGTAATGCTGCTGTGCAAGGATCGTGGTTGGTACGAGATACGCCACCTGTTTTCCATTGTCTACTGCCTTAAATGCTGCACGGATCGCTACTTCTGTCTTGCCATACCCGACATCTCCACAGATCAGTCGGTCCATGATCTTCTTGCTTTCCATATCCCTTTTCGTATCATCGATCGCATTTAACTGATCCTGCGTTTCATCGTATGGAAATAATTCTTCAAACTCTTTCTGCCATACAGTGTCCTTGTCATAGACATATCCTTCTTTTGCCTGTCTTAGTGCATATAACTGCACGAGTTCTTCCGCAATATCTTTGACTTGACCTTTGACACGTGTTTTCGTCTTCTTCCATTCATTTCCACCTAATTTATGAAGTTTCGGCTTTCTTGCATTTGCACTTGCGTATTTTGCGATCTGATCTAGGGCTGATGCTAAAATAAATAAATTATCACCGCCCTGATATTCAATACTGATGTAATCCTTTTCAACCCCATCTGTTGTGATCTTTTCGATTCCGCGGTAAATACCGACTCCATGTTTTTCATGAACAACGTAATCACCGATATTGATATCTGCAAAACTTCGGATCTTTTCTCCTTGTTTTTTCTTCTCTTTCTTTCGGCGCTTTTTTTCTTCTCTTCCTTTGAAAATGTCTCCTTCTGAGATCAATACCCATTTGGCTGCCGGATATTCAATTCCTGTCAGAAGCTTTCCTGCTGTGACAACAATCTGCCCTGCTTCCACTCCATATTTCAAGTCCTTATCATATGTCACAACCAAACCATTTTCTCTCAGATCACTGCTTAGACGTTTCGCTCTTGTAACAGATGGAGAAGCAACAACGATCCTGTAGTCCTTACTCTGATATTTGGTAAGATCTTTGACTAACTGCTCAAAACTGTTGTTATAAGACTGAATGGATTTTGTATCCATAAATAAGATTCTAGCAACTCTAAAATCATTGATCTCAGCAGATAAGATCGAATAACATAGCATCTTATGTTTCTCGATCTGATATAAAATACTCTCATAATTTGTCACCGTATTTGCCTGTTTAGGCAAAAGATACCCACCTTCCAGACGGCTTTTCATACTCTCTGAGAATTCCAGATAAAATGCATCTGCACGTTCTCTGATATGTTTTGGTTCATCCATATAGATCATGCTTTCTTCTGGAAAATAATCTAAGATGCATTCTGTATTTTCATAAAAATATGGGAGATAACCTTCTACTCCGATCAACATATGAAGTTCCCTTAATTCCTCACGAACACGGTCCATTTCTTTTCTTAGGCGGGCTTCCTGATCATATTTTTTTTCTTTTTTAAACTTCTGTGATAACTTCTCATAATCTTCTTCCATATTTCGAAGACCATGTTCAATCCTTGGCTGGTTTAAAATGATCTCTGATGCCGGATAAATGGTCAGAGTATCGACTTCTTCGATGGATCTTTGGCTTTCTTTATCAAAACTTCGGATCGAATCAATTTCATCTCCCCATAGTTCGATACGATATGGGCTTTCCTGCGTGTATGGGAAAATATCAATGATTCCTCCTCGCACAGCAAACTCGCCTGGAGCCTCAACAAATGGTGCTTTTTCGTAGCCTCTGGCAACAAATTCTTCTGCGATCGTTGCCTCTTCCAGTGTCTCTCCCATTTTAAACGTCATCTTATGATTCTTGATATCACTTAATGGAACAACCTGATCCATCACAGCATCGATCGTCATCACAAAGGTTCCACATTTGTCATCCACGATCTTCTTGATTGCCAGCATACGGTCTCTTGCGATTGCATTTCCATGAACATCGGCTGTATAGAATAATGGATCTTTTGCTGGAATATACTGAACCTTTTCTCCAAAGAAATGACTTGCCTCAACCCATTGTCTTGCTTTGTTCTCGTCTGGTACGATGATAATCTTAAATTGCTTTTTCTTATGATTTCCGATCAGACTGGTCAGATGCCATTTGGCTGTATCGGTGCATCCTGATACAAGAACCGGGCCACAGTAATCTTCGATCTCATCCTTTAATTGTCTGTATACCGGATCGTCTTTTAATATATGTTCTAACACTTTCTATCCCTACTTTTTCTTATTGTGGCGGTTCATCGCTTCTGTGATGTCGCCCATAACGATCAGCTGTACTGCATCGTACACTTCATCAAAACGTTCCGCAAAGATTGCCTGTTCTTCTTTTGTAAAATGTCCTAATACATAATCTGCCAGATCATATCCTTTTGGTTTCTCTCCAACACCGATCTTCACCCTTGGGAAATCCATACTTCCTAAATGACTGATGATACTTTTCAGTCCATTATGTCCCCCTGCACTTCCCTTTCTTCGGATACGCAGTCTTCCAACATCAAGGTCGATATCATCATGAATAATGATAAAATCTTCTGGCTCTAATTTATAGAAATCCATGATTGGACGAAGACTTTCCCCGCTTAAGTTCATAAATGTCTGTGGTTTCACAAGAAGGACTTTTTCTCCTCCCATATAACCAGTTCCGATCAATGCCTTGTGTTTCCCTGTATTTATACTTATGCCTTCTTTGTCTGCAATATAATCAAGGGCTTCAAATCCAATATTGTGTCTTGTGTTGTCATATTTCTTTCCCGGATTCCCCAGTCCGACGATTACTTTCATAAGATATCTCTCCTTTTTCCATAGAATCTATAAAACTGACAAACACCCGGAAATCAATGGATTCCCGGGTTGTCTTTTTCTTTCTTTAGTTATAGTATATCCCAATTTACAATTCTCAGCAAGATTTTTTCTAGTTATAATGCCTGAAAGAATTCTCTTGTCTTATTTACCTTCTTCATCAATGTATCAAACTGTTCTGGTGTCAGTGACTGTGGTCCATCACATAATGCTTTGGCTGGATCATTATGAACTTCTACCATTAATCCATCGGCCCCAGCTGCGATCGCTGCTAATGCCATTGGCTCTACCATATCTCTGATTCCTGTTGCGTGAGATGGATCTACCATGACTGGAAGATGGGATTTCTTCTTGATCATAGGGATTGCAGAAAGATCTAATGTATTTCTCATGGCTGTTTCGTATGTTCGGATTCCTCTCTCACAAAGGATTACATTTTCATTTCCACCTGCCATAATGTATTCTGCACTCATTAACCATTCTTCGATCGTTGCTGCAAGTCCTCGCTTTAATAAGATTGGTTTGTTGATCTTTCCTAATTCTTTTAATAATTCAAAGTTCTGCATATTTCTTGCTCCAACCTGAATCAGGTCCACATCTTCGAATAATGGAAGATGACTTGCATCCATGATCTCTGTAACAACTGGAAGTCCTGTTGCTTTCTTAGCTTCTAATAATAATTCTAATCCTTCTCCATGAAGTCCCTGGAAAGAGTATGGGGAAGTTCTTGGTTTGAAAGCTCCTCCTCTTAATAATCCTGCACCAGAATTCTTCACATCGTTTGCGACTTCTGTGATCTGTTCTTTTGTCTCAATAGAACATGGTCCTGCGATCACCTGGAAGTCTCCACCACCGATCTTTACTCCGTTTACATCAACAACTGTATCGTTTGGATGGAATTTTCTGTTGGCCTTCTTGTATGGCTCCTGAATACGCTGTACATTTTCAACGATGCTGTTTGCCATGATATGACGCATATCTACAACAGATGTATCTCCCACTAATCCAAGGATCCTTGTGTTAACACCTTCGGATTCGTGGATTCCCAGTCCCTGCTCTTCCATCTCTTTCTTTAATGCGTTGATCTTTGCTTCTTCTGCCTGTTTCTTTAAAATAATAATCATGATGTTCGTCCTTTCCTGGCAAGTCGTTTCTATCCTGCTTCTCTGGTGCGGCCTTTGCTTCTTTGAGTAAAAAGAAAAGGCATGCACTCTGTTGCAAGAATGCATGCCTTAAATGTTTTACTCTGTCGGTTTAAAGTGACATAAGTTTTGGCGATGATTCATTGCAACAAAAATAGTCAGGATAAAAATAATAACCCTGAAAGCTAAAGTAATAAAATGTGCAATTATTCATCTTACTTGTTGTCATCTTAGTTTCTCCTTGTTTTGATGTTTTTACGATACATGAAATTTTTTTCTGTGTCAATAGATTTATAGATGTTTTTTATAAAATCCATAGACTGTATTTATGATTTATTTTATGAATTATAAAATTTATTTTTTGCGCACTGCAAGAAATGATGCGATCAATGCTGTGATCGGTACTGTTAATACAACACCAAGACTTCCAGATAATCCTTGCATGATCTCAATTCCGATCACATAAGAGTTCGCTAACTGTCTGTAGCTTAGGTCATATGCGTAATTGATCACTAATGTTGTCATTGCACCGCCCACATAAGCAAAAATCAGTGTATTCGTCATCGTTCCCATCATATCTCTTCCAACATTGATTCCTGATACAAAAAGTCGTTTCATGGACAGTGTTTTGTCTGTTTCATAAATTTCCTGAATCGTAGATGCAATGGACATACCAACGTCCATGACGGCTCCTAATGCTGAAATGATGATTCCGGCAAAAAGCAATTCTCCGATCTTTATCTTTGTATTTTGTCCGACATAGTTCAATGCTTCGATATCCGATACATTATATCCTGTGATCCCTGCTGCTTTTCCAAATGCCATCGCTGCCACTGCTGCGATCACGACTCCGATCGCTGTTCCAAGGATCGCAGACACTGTTTTGCTCGAATATCCACCAAGAAGTCCTAATGTTACAATCGTTGTCAACACTGCTACAATGATCGTCAACACGATCGGTGAAATTCCCCGATACATCATCGGGAACATGATACCAATGATACATGCAAACGCAAATACAAGACTCAAAATAGCATAAACGCCTTTCTTCCCGCCGATCGCACATACCACTGCCGCAAAGATCAACACAAATCCATAGATCGCCATGGTACGGTCCTGACTATATACGGTAAATCCTGCATTTGTTCCACTTTTATTTACGATCACGATGATCCTTGCTCCTACTTTACAGTCCGCTCCAAATAAAGTTCCGCTTGGATTGATTGCCTGTTTTTCTTTTCCTTTGTAGGTTCCCGTTGTCATTTTGACCAGAACTTTCTGCGTTCCATAACGACTTCCGTCTTCTGCAAGATTATCTTTGATGATCTTTGTTACAACTGCTTTTTCATATTTTTGTCCTTTATAAGATGCCAATGGCGTTTTCTGAAACTGATTGCATTTGACTATGATCCCTGCAAATAAACACACTGCTATTGCGAGGATCAAGATTTTTTTCCATGATACTGCTTTTTCCATAAGTTGTCTTCTTTCTATAAATCGTAGCCTTTTATTTATAAAGAAAAATCAGAGAATGCCTGTGTCCGGATCTATCATTCCGGGCGCAGGCTTTTGCTCTGTCTGATAAATTAAGTTACGACACTAATTCTTTATCATCTCTATTTGATTGTTGCTTTTTTGGCTGTGCTGTAGGCTCCATAAATACGTTTCCCATTTACTGTTTTGTAAGAACGGACTTTGACGTAATATTTTTTCCCTTTTTTCAGACCTTTGATCTTGTAAGATATTGTTGTTTTCGCTTTTCTTACTGTCTTTTTACCTGTAAATTTCTTGTTTGTAGAATATACAACTTGATATCCTGATGCTTTCGTATTCTTTTTCCATTTGATCGTTAGCTGTTTTTTGATCTTATTTACTAAAGAGATACTCTGTTTCTTTGGTGCTACAGTCACTGTAACTGTTTTGGAAGCTGCTTTGTAGTCTGTAGTTGCTGCTGCTTTGACTGTGATCTTGGCAACTCCTAGTCCTTTGACTGTTACTTTTCCTGCGGCATCAACTGTTGCAACTGCTTTATTTGATGTTGTGTAAGTGAGTTTTCCATTTCCATTTGTTTTTGCATTTAATTTAAATGCTTTGGATGTTTCACTCTTCTTATAAGATGCTGTTGCTGTGATCGTCTGGTTTTTTGCCTGTACTGCTGTTGTATCATCTTTCTTTGTTGTATTTGAGTTCGCATCATCTTTTTTGGTATCTTCTGCTTTCTTCACAATCTTATATGAAGATGATCCGTCTAATACTTTTCCTGTGTCCGCATCGTATGTTGTAACTTCAAAAGAGTCATCTGTTACATTGACTACAGAATAACTTGGTGTCCATGTCTGGCTTCTCTCAGAAATGAAATCCTGTTTTGCTGTGATCAGATTGTAGAATTTAGATCCTGTTGCTGAGTTTGCTTCTAAATATACAGTTCCTTTTGGATTTACAACCGTTCCACCTTTTGTTGTATCAACGATTTCGTAGCAGTTGTTTTCTTTTGCGTAATTTGCTGTATTTTCTGTTTTTGCGAATTTATCATGTGCCTGTCCATCACTCTGTAACTGATATGTTCTGGAGTATGTATGGTCATGTCCCTGAAGTACAACATCAATATCATATTTATCCATTAATGGTGTTAACTGTGTTCTTAAAACCATTCCGTCAGAATCTGAATGATCATATCCTGATCCATAAATGTCCTGGTGGAACATTACAACTTTCCATTTTGCATTTGGATTTTCTTTGATTGCTTTACGCATAACATTTTCGTGAGTTGCACAGTTGTAATTGTTTGTGTCTAATACGATAAATAATGTATTTCCATATGTGTAATAATAGTCTGTTCCTGCTGCTGTCTTTCCTTCTGTATACTTTGCTTTATTTCTATATCCACTTGTATCAAATGCATTTGGATTGTTGTAATGCATCTCATACTGTGCTGATCCAGAATCGTGGTTTCCGATCGTTGTTGCTACTGGAAGAGATCTTAAAGCATCTGCTCCAAGGTAACCTGCATACTGTTTTTCATTGTTATTGTTATTTACCTGATCTCCTGCGGATGCAACAAAACTTAGATTTGGATTCTGTTTTACCGCGTTATTTAATACGTTGTTCCAGTTATAACTATCATTTCTTGCTGCATAGTTATTATCTTTCATCGCATCTCCTTCAGTACTTGTCTGTCCTGAAGATGCTCCAATCTGAGGATCTCCTACATATAAGAAAGAATAATTTTTAAATGATTTTATAGAATATTTCTGTACATCCTGGTATTTTCCGTTCTGGAATACCTGATAGTAGTAAGTTGTATTTTCTTTCAGGTCATTTACAGATGCTTTATTTGAATAGTACTGAACACCTTCGATCGCTACTGCCTGTGTCTGTTTTCCTTCGACTTCTTTTGCATCAGACATATCTGCTTTTGTTGCGATCTTAACTTTTGGTGTTTCTTCTGTCTTGCTGTAGTATGCAAAATTAAGCTGTGATTCTGTCGCTCCTGGTGTTAAAGATACATTTTCATAGTTTGTGCTGTATTTATCCCAGTTTGCTTTCCATGTGGACCAGCTTTCTGTTTTAGAAGCAGATGCATCATTCCAATGTTCTGTCGCTGCGCTGACTGTTGATGAAAGGATTGGAGATGCCATCATAACTCCGCCTGCTAACATCATGGCTGATACAGTTGCTTTTGCTGCATATTTTTTTGCATTTCTTGCTATGTTTCTGCGAATTGTTCTCACAATAAGATCCTCCTTTGATATAGTCAATCATTCTCTGTTATGTTTAACTATAAACTTGTGAGATTAAGGAAAGGTACATGGGAATGATAAGTTTTTGTAAAATTTTTTAATTGTATGACGGGAATGTGTCGAGTATTCATAAAAAGATAAAGAAAGATAGCGGTACGAAAAACGAATTCCATTGACGGATTTTTTGCAAAACGCTGATCCGCCAAC
>OOBK01001200.1_pt1 | contig 14753 bp, 9 predicted proteins | sample 1671541 | NCBI WGS metagenome assembly OOBK01 (sample SAMN06348167, study PRJEB24527) | human gut metagenome | biome: human gut; feature: ankylosing spondylitis patient; material: feces | host: Homo sapiens | place: China | collected 2015-10 | reverse complement strand
GCTTAGACCGTGTCTTTTACGGTCTTATGCACCGCTACGTTGAACCCGGAGCGAGCGCGCGTTTGCCTGACTTTACTCGTCGTCGGCGCCTCGATAAATCAATAAATCTATAAATTTTTAGAAGATCACCGTCAACAGCATCTTAAAATTCTCTTTTCCATACACCGCATGCGGATGGCGTGCCGGCATCACAATCGTCTCTCCCTCATGAAGCTCATACTCGACACCATCAATCGTAATCCGTCCAACACCGTCAAGGCACTGTACCATCGCATCTCCGCCGGACTCATGCGTGCTGATCTCCTCTCCTTTCCAGAAGGAAAACAGCATCAGGCTGACTGCATCGTTCTGTGCAAGGGTACGGCTGACTACCTGACCCTCCTGATATGCAATCATCTCTTTCAGGCTTAAAACCTCTGCCTTGTTAATATTCTTTATTCTCTCTTCCATCATACCTTCTCCTTTTTTGTTATTGACTTCTCTCTTTCTTGCTTTTCCTGCGTTCCAGATTCTTTGAATCTTCCACCTTCGCCTTTTTTCGTATTTTTAACGACCCAGCAATGCCTTCAAATCTTCCTCTACGGTTGTCGTCGGCGCAATATGATAGTTCTCCACCAGATAGTTTAACACATTCTTTGAAATAAATGCAGGTAAAGTCGGACCAAGTCGAATATTTTCAATTCCAAGATGAAGCAGGGTCAGCAAAATACAGACCGCTTTCTGCTCATACCAGGACAATACGAGCGATAACGGAAGCTCATTAACCGAACACTCAAATGCCTCCGCAAGCGCGATTGCCACGCGAATCGCACTGTACGCATCATTGCACTGTCCCATATCCATGATGCGCGGAAGTCCCGCCACTTCTCCAAGATCGAGATCATTGAAACGGAATTTCCCACATGCAAGAGTGAGGATCACACTGTCAGAAGGTGCCTGTTTTACAAATTCTGTATAATAATTTCGACCCGGCTTAGCACCATCACAGCCGGCAACCAGGAAGAAATGGCGGATAGCGCCTGATTTTACTGCTTCTACTACAGTATTCGCATGGGAAAGAATAGCTGCATGCCCGAAACCGGTTGTTACTTTCGTACCGCCGTTGATGCCTGTGCGTGTCTGATCTTCTTTGTAACCACCCAGTTCCAGTGCTTTTTCAATAACTGGTGTAAAATCTTTTTTCTCATCGATATGAACAGTGCCTGGGAAAGCAACCATTTCTGTTGTAAACACTCTGTCAGCATAGCTGCTTTTTGGAGGCATCAGGCAGTTGGTAGTGTAAAGGATCGGAGCGGGAAGATGATCAAACTCTTTCTGTTGATTCTGCCATGCGGTTCCGAAATTTCCTTTTAGATGAGGAAATTTCTTTAAGAATGGATAGGCATGGGCTGGGAGCATTTCACCATGAGTATAGATATTGATCCCTTTTCCGCTTGTCTGTTCAAGTAAAAGCTGCAGATCCTTCAGATCATGACCAGTTACTACAATAAATGGTCCTTTTTCTACGGTAAGTGTAACTTCTGTCGGTTCTGGTGTTCCATAGGTTTCAGTATTTGCCTTGTCAAGAAGTGCCATACACTTCAAATTGATCTCTCCTACTTTGAGAACTGTAGAAAGCAGTGTTTCTGTGTTCTCTTCATAACCGATCTTAAATAATGCTTCGCAGAAGAACAGATTCACTTCATCATCTTCATGACCCAGAACAGCTGCATGATAGGCGTATGCAGCCATTCCGCGAATGCCAAAGAGAATGAGAGACTTCAGAGATCGGGTATCTTCATCTGCATTCCATAGTTGCTGCATATCGTATTCGTCTGTTTTACCACACGGAGACTGACATTTGCTGCAATCAGGAGCCAGCCTTTCTTTCTCTGCTCTGACTTTTTGTATCATGCTTTCAATTGAAGCATTATCAAAATTGACATTTGTAACTGTAGTAAACAGTCCTTCAATTATGACTTGACTAGTTTTTTTAGAAACAGCTGTTGTGCTGTCAACAGCTCTTGCCAGACCGATCAATGCACCTGTCAGCTCATCCTGTAATTTCGCTGTATCTGCCGTTTTTCCACAGACACCAGAATTTCCTGTACATCCACTGCATCCGATCGTCTGTTCACACTGAAAACAAAACATATTCTTATCCATTACTATATTCTCCTTTTATTCTAAGATCTTTTTTATCATTTCCATCCTCTGTCAATAGTATACAACTTGGGTTTCTGTAAAAAATATAGTATAATAATTGCAACATGTATGTTTGATTTCCAACAGGAGGGATCATTTTGAAAAAATATTTGCCTATTTTAAAAAACAGTCCTTTTTTTAAAGGCCTTACGGATAATGAGATACTATCGATATTACATTGCGTAAATGCAACGACAATTTACAGAAAACGGGGTTCTTATATTTTCAGAGCTGGGGACTCTACCGAAGTTATGGGACTTGTGGTGTCGGGTTGCGTTCTTGTTATGCAGGAAGATCTGTGGGGACACCGGAATATTCTGTCAAAATGCCATGCCGGTGATTTTTTTGGCGAGCCATATGCAGCAAGTCCGGGAGCTGTTTTGAATGTCAGCGTGGCAGCAGATGAGGATTGTGAGATCATTTTTTTAAATGTTCAGAGACTTCTGGTTTCCTGTCCAACTGCATGTGAACATCATCAGAAGTTAATTCGTAATCTGGTCAGTGTCTTGGCCAATAAGATACTGATCCTGAACGACAAGATCACACATGTCGGCAAGCGAACGACAAGAGATAAACTGTTGTCTTATTTGTCAGCAGAATCTATCAGACAGTCATCGTTGTCTTTTGACATTCCTTTTGACCGACAGCAATTGGCAGATTATCTTTGTATTGATCGTGCAGCAATGTCTACGGAGATATCAAAATTACAAAAAGATGGTTTTATAAAAACGAATCGAAAGCATTTTGAGTTGATCGTTAGTGTTTTTAGATAACAAAAAGAAACTTATGGAGGAATATGATAATGTCAAAAGATGAATATTTGATTACAGATGCGCCCCTTAAAGCGCTGACTGTTTTTGCAATGCCCATGATCCTTGGCAGCTTCTTTCAACAAGTGTATAATATGGCTGATTCAATCATAGTCGGTCAGTTTGTAGGCTCTTCTGCACTTGCAGCTGTTGGTGCCTGTGCTGCCCTTACGAATGTCTTCATTTGTATAGCATTGGGTGCTGGTGTAGGTGCGGGTGTGCTTGTCAGCCGTTATTTTGGAGCTAGAGATTATGGCAAAATGAAAACGATCGTGTCAACATCATTGATCAGTTTTCTGGTCTTAAGTATATTTTTGGGTGTCTTTGGTTTTTGTTTTTCTCATTTGATGATGAGTGTATTACAAACACCTGCTGATATACTGAATGAAGCGGTATTGTATCTAAGAGTTTATTTTGTGGGATTTCCATTTTTGTTTATGTATAATATTCTTTCAACAATGTTTACTTCGATCGGTGAATCGAAAATACCGTTGGCTCTTTTAATATTCTCATCGATGTTAAATATATTGATGGATCTTTGGATGGTAGCTGGACTTGGACTCGGTGTGTTCGGTGCAGCCCTCGCAACTCTCATTGCACAGGGGATTTCCGCAGTGTTGTCACTTTTGATCTTCTTGTGCCGGATGCGTCGATATGAAAGTCGCTTTGACTGGTTTGACAGACAGGAGTTACATTCTATGCTTCAAATTGCTGTACCGTCAGTTCTTCAGCAGTCCACAGTGTCAATTGGCATGATGATCGTACAGGCAGTTGTGAATCCATTCGGTACACAGGCACTTGCAGGATATTCAGCAACGATGAGAGTAGAAAATGTTTTTTCATTGATATTTGTATCCATTGGTAATGCAGTTTCGCCGTATGTTTCTCAGAATCTTGGTGCAAAGAAGATCGAACGTATCAAAAAGGGATACCATGCTGCATTGGTGTTAGATATATGTTTCGCAATCCTTGCTTTCATGATCATCGAATCCTTGCATACCCAGATTTCTTCACTGTTCCTAGGGAAAGATGGAACTGCTTTAGCATATCAGGTGTCTGGAAATTATATGAGATGGCTCGGTTATTTCTTCACCTTCATGGGAATCAAGATGGCAACAGATGGAGTCCTTCGCGGTCTTGGAATCATGCGGCCATTTCTTGTTGCTAATATGGTAAATCTTGCGATCCGCTTGTCAGTTGCTTTGACTTTTGCACCACGTTTTGGTATTGCATTTGTCTGGCTCGCTGTACCAGCTGGCTGGTTTGCCAACTTTCTGATCTCCTATGGGGCACTCAGAAAATCATGGCCAAGTGATAATTGTAATTGCGTAATCAATACGAATGAGTTATTATAATAACAGATAGGTTTTTAAACCAGCAGCGAAAGCTTCTGAAGCCATACGAAGAAGGTTCAACGGACCTTTCTGCCGACAGACGGCAGGAAAACGGGATATTCATCATTTATCAGAATTCTGAAAATCGCGATTATATCATAAGATACAAAAACGACGCAGACAGTAAAATCGCATACTTTTAAAATGAATGGGCAGTCCCTCAGGCAGGGACTGTCTATTTTTCTGTTGAATTAAAGTAGCTGCAATAAAAATTGTAACTATTGATCCAGATTATTATACGAGAATATCGTACAAGGAGAGAATTTATGTTAGGAATCATCATTGACAGCATCAGTACTTTTATGTACAGTAAATTGCTAGTAATACTGTTGATCGGAGCGGGAATCTATTTTACGATCCGTACAAAACTGCCACAGATGAGATTATTTAAAGATGCCTGCAAAGCCGTTGTAGAAAAGCCAGAAGATGAAAATGGAGTATCATCGTTTCAGGCATTAATGGTATCTACCGCATCACGAGTTGGAACAGGAAATATCATTGGAGTATCGTCAGCTATCTGCATTGGAGGATTTGGCTCTGTATTCTGGATGTGGATCATTGCGATCATCGGAAGTGCATCCGCACTGATCGAAAGTACGCTGGCACAGATTTATAAGAGAAAAGGAAAAGATGGAGAATGTTACGGAGGACCGGCATATTACATTGAAGCAGCACTTCACTGCAGACCATTAGCGATCATATTCTGTATTTCCATGATCGCAACGTATGCATTTGGATTTAATATGCTCGCATCTTATAATTTACAATCTACATTTTCAGGATTCTCATTTTATGATGTAAAATGGACGCCATGGATCATCGGAGGAATTCTTGCAGTGATCACAGGATGGTGTCTCTTAGGCGGGGGATCAAGAATTGTAAAAGTAACATCTACATTAGTGCCAGCTATGGGGGTTGCATATATTCTGATCTCTGTGATCGTTATGATCATCAACCGTGCATATCTGCCAGTTGTATTTTCAAAGATCATCAGCGAAGCATTTGATTTCAAAGCAATTTTTGGTGCATTTGCAGGATCAGCTATGATGCAGGGAATCAGAAGAGGTCTGTACTCCAATGAAGCAGGTATTGGATCAGCACCAAATGCTTCTGCATCCGCACAAGTAAGTCATCCGATCAAACAGGGCTTAGTACAGATGTTATCCGTATTCATTGATACCCTGCTTTTATGCACAGCAACAGCCATGATGTGTTTGTCATCAGGAATCGCCCCTGCTCAAGAATTACAGGGGGCACCATGGGTACAGGCAGCACTGCATGAATCCTTAGGAAACTTCGGACCACTCTTTATCACAGTAGCGATGGTATTGTTTGCATTTACAACACTTCTTGGGAATTGTTTTTATTGTGATAACTTGTTAAATTATATCCACAAAGGACAGCCATCAAAGACATTCATGAAAGGATTTCGTATAGTATCTGCACTGGTTGTGTTCATTGGTGCAGGAATGGAAGTTTCTATGCTTTGGAATATTTCAGATGTTTTGATGGGAGTTATGGCACTGATCAATATTCCAGTGATCTTGATTTTGTCAAATACAGCACTGAAAGCATTGGAGGATTATGAAAAGCAGAAGAAAAATGGAGAGAATCCAGTGTTTAAGACTGGGAATATTGGATTGGAATACGAGACGGATTATTGGAGCTAGATTTATATTTTTTACTTTTGATACTGATATTATCATGGTATAATTAAAGAAAGATTCTAGGCAAAACAGACGAAAGTCTGTGACGCAAAGCTAAAGGGCCTGTAAAATGGCAGCCAGTTGCAGAAAATGATAGGCACTGTCTGTTTGGCAGTGCTGTTTTATTTCATAGAGATTTCATAGGGAATTTGTAGGGGATTTTTATGAATTGAGGGAGGATAAAGTTATGAAGTTAAGAAAATTATTGAGCCTGTCTATTGCAGCTATATTACTATGCTTTACAGGCTGCGTGAATAAAAATACATTGAGTAAGCATGAGCCGATCACAATTCTGGCCCCTTATTTAGAATGTGATCGTTTAGTTGATCTGGTACATAAAAAATACCCAGAAATAAATTTGAAAGTTCTTTCTTATTCTGGTGCAAATACAACGACATATTTACAAAATATGTTAGCAGCAGATGATCTGCCGGATATTTGTACACAGACTATTTATGATCCTAATATTGACGATGTGAGTGACAGGATGATCGATCTTGCTGGTTATGATTTTACAGATAATTATGTGGAATCTAGATTGCAGGATATTTCAGATGATGGAGCTATTTATATGCTTCCATCAGCCTATAGTTGTATAGGTATCACATATAATAAGACCTTGTTAGAAAAACATGGATGGAAACTTCCAAAATCTTTTCATGATCTTGAAAAGCTGGCGAAAAAGGCGAAAAAAGCAGGGGTACAGTTGTGTCTGACACAGATTGAATATCCAGGCTATGGCTTTCAATATATGTGTAATATTGCAGATACGGCATTTTTAGGTACATTCCAAGGCAAGCAATGGCAGAAAGATTATCTGACAGGAAAGGCTAATGTGAGTGATACAAAGAAAATGATGGATTGTATGGATTATATTCAGAAATGGAAAGACCTGGGTATGTTTACTGCCAATAAAAAGAATCCACAGAGTGATGACGAGACTATAAAAGAATTTATGAAAGGTAATACATTATTCTTACTGGGAAGTAAAAATGGAATTGGAGAAACAGATGGCACAAAGGATAAGTTTGGGTTAATGCCATATCTTTCTGAAGATGGAAGCCAGAATGTATACATTTTGAACGTGACACGTTTTCATGGACTGAGTAAAAAATTAGAAAAGGATCCGCAAAAGCTTAAAGATGCATTAAAAGTTATGAAAGTGATCTCTTCCGTGGAGGGAACAAGTGCATTATATGAAGAAGCAACTTTAAAAGCGAACCTTCTTCCATTTAAAGATTGGAATGCAGATAATACGTATTATGGGGATATTGCTGATGAGATCAATGCCGGGAATACGGCACCGCTTATCTATGTAGGGTGGGAAAATACATTGGTCAATACAGGATACCGTATGCTAGAATACATTCAGGATAAGGCAACGATAAAAGATGTTGTGGATCAATTGGACAAGGATCAGGATCGTGTGGTCAACAATAAGCCAGAAGTTATCACAACTACGACAGAAGTTATCTCTCAGAAGAGTTGTGCAAAACTGATCGGCAGATGTTTTATGGAAGCAACAAAAAGTGATGCAGCACTGATTTCTTTAGGAAAATGGATCAAAGGAAATGGAAAAGAGCAGAATATGGCTGGTGTGAATGGAAAACTTTATGCACAGGATATTACGGAAAGTGATATTTGTTCTATTCTTCCAACAGGATGGTATGATACGATACAAACCGTACAATTATCAGGAAGAGAAATCAAACAATTATGTAAAGATGGTTACGATGCTGCTGGTACGGGCAATACCTATCCATATGTATTAGTGAAGGATAAAAAGCTTGAAGCAGATCAAACTTACAAAGTCGTGATCTGCGGAGCAGGTAAAGAGCTTACATTAAATGACAGTGGCATTGTGGGAATGAATGCAGCAAAAGATTTCTTTTCAAAATTTAAAACCCTAAGTGAGGCGGATGTGAAATGAGATTCAGTCAAAACAATATGTTAGAGAAGACAAAGAAATACAAAAAGATCATAGTTGTCTGTATTGTTGCAATCTTATTTATGGTCATTTCATTTATTTTCATATATCAGACATACATTCAAAAGATTATTTATGAAGAACGGTTAAATCAGATGGATGAAGTTACTCATCAGATGTTTTTAAATTTGGAAGATGTAATGGAAACAAAATGGGATTATGTCAAGGTGCAATGTAATATCATAGAAGCTGCTGATATACGGACTACCGAGGATTTGAGTCTGCATATGAAAAGAATAACTGATTTGTATGAATTTGCAGATTCAAAAATAACATTGCTGGCTGTTGATGACAGTGGAAAGTACTATACAGAAGAAGGAAATCAGGGGATGGTAAGGGATACATATCATTTTGAACATAGTCCTAAAAAGATCAACTATGTATCGAATTTTATGACGACAAATGAATCCCGTATGGTTTTTTTAAAGAAATTAGAGCATCCGATCAGGCTTCAAAGTGGACAGACTATCAATTATTATGGATTATATCAGGATATGCATGAACTGAATGAATATTTTGGATGTGATGCCTATGAAAATAATAACAGTGTCTATATTCTTGATGATAATGGTTTTAAACTGTTCAATAGTAATAAGGTGGAACTGATCAAAGGACATAATGTGTTCACGGTATTAAAGAAGATGCAATATCTACATGATTCTTCATTTGACAAAGCAGAAAAAGAATTAAAAGAAAAGGGTGTGAGTTATTCTAATGCCATACTCGATGGGACGGAATACTTTTATGTTTTAAAGAAAATGGATCATGCGGCATGGAACTTGATCTTTCTCGTTCCTGCAAAATATGTAGCGACCAATACGGTAAGGCTTGTGAAGTTGATCATATGGTTTATTATCTTGTTTGCAGTTGTTGCTGCTGGTTGTATGATCAAAGGAATCGTTACAGTTCTTAGAAAAAGCCAGAGCGAAGCAATTGAAATCGAAAGAGAAAATAATACAAGACTGGAAACAATAAATACAGAACTCACGCAAGCTAAACGGGCGGCTGAGCAGGCTTTTGAAGTCGCTAACAATGCAAGTCAGTCCAAAAGTGATTTCCTGGCTAGTATGTCTCATGATATCCGTACACCGATGAATGCGATCATGGGTATTACATCCTTGATCAGACATGATGCAGGGAATAAGGATAAGGTGATCGAGTATGTTGATAAAATAGATGTTTCTGCACAGCATCTTTTGGGAATCATTAATGACGTTTTGGATATGAGCAAGATTGAAGCAGGAAAAACTGTTTTCAGTTATTCTGATTTTTCTATTCTGGAGTTTATGCAGGAGATTCAAACGATGTTCTGTCCACAGACAGAGGAAAAGCATCAGTCTTTGGTGATTCATCATGAGAACATCGTGCATGAATGGGTCAATAGCGATTATGTTCATTTGATGCAGATTTTCAGCAATCTGCTTTCAAATGCAGTAAAGTATACACAGAAGGGTGGAAAGATCCAGTTTCTTGTAGAAGAATGTGAAACGAAATCCAGTGCGTATGCAAAGTATCATTTTGCAGTTATTGATAATGGTGTAGGTATGTCTGAGGATTTCAAAGACAAGATCTTTGATACTTTTACCCGTGAGGAAAGTTCCTTGACAAATAAGATACAGGGAACAGGGCTTGGAATGGCGATCACCAAGAATCTGATTGAAGCAATGGGAGGAACTATTGATGTCGATAGTGAACTGGGACTGGGAAGTTGTTTTGAGGTCTTTATGGATCTTAAAATTGCAGAAGAGTCTGTTTCGTCAGCATTGCAGGTAGAAGAAAGTGAGACATATGATGATATTATGAAAGGAATGAGGTTCTTGTGTGCAGAGGATAATGAGCTGAATGCGGAGATCTTGACGGAACTGTTAAAGATCAAGGGAGCTGAGTGTACTGTCTGTGAAAACGGTGAAAGGATTCTCGAGACATTTGAGCGATCTGCTTCTGGAGATTATGATATGATCCTGATGGATGTGCAGATGCCAGTTATGAATGGCTATGAGGCAACAAAGGCGATCCGCAAGAGTTCGCATGAACAGGCAAAGACGATCCCGATCATTGCAATGACCGCTAATGCATTTTCAGATGACATTCATCATTCCCTGACCGTCGGTATGAATGCGCATATTTCCAAACCAGTTGAGATGAAGGTATTGGAAAAAACAATAAGTAGCATAAAATTCGGGGGGGGGTTGAAGCGCAGATTACTGAACAATAAGGATGAGATATAAAAATGAGGTTATAAGATGAAAAAAAGAAAAATTTTTACTGTTGTATTGATATTTTCTATATTAATGGCAACTTTGGCAGGATGTGATAAGGCAGATAAAGTGTCTGACACAACAAAAAAACCTGTTATAAAAATTGGAAGTGACAATTATCCGCCTTATAATTTCCTGAATGAGGATGGTATCCCGACAGGTATAGATGTTGAACTGGCAACGGAAGCATTTAGAAGGATGGGGTATAAGACGGAGATTGTTCAGATCAATTGGGAAAAGAAAAAAGAGCTGGTAGAAAGTGGAAAAATTGATTGTATCATGGGATGTTTTTCAATGGAAGGACGACTTAACGATTATCGTTGGGCCGGACCATACATAGCAAGCCGTCAGGTGGTTGCTGTAAATGAGAACAGTAATATCTATAAACTGAGTGACCTGGAGGGAAAGAACCTGGCTGTCCAGTCCACAACCAAACCGGAAGGCATCTTTCTGAACCGGACAAATGAAAGGATCCCAAAACTGGGAAATCTGATCAGTCTTGGACACAGGGAGCTGATCTATACGTTTCTGGGGAAAGGATATGTAGATGCAGTTGCCGCACATGAGGAATCGATTGTCCAGTATATGAAGGATTATGATGCAAGCTTCCGTATTCTGGAAGAGCCTCTGATGATCACCGGAATAGGTGTCGCTTTTGCAAAAGAGGATGACAGAGGAATCTGTGAGCAGATGAGCCAGACTCTGGAAGAAATGCGTCAGGATGGCACATCCCTGAAAATTATTGAAAAATATTTGGATGATCCTCAGAAGTATCTGGAGGTGGATGATCTTGGATATTAAGAGAAAGAAAAAAGAAAAACGAATCCAGCTGTTCGGTGCTCTGATTGGAATCTGTGTGGCTGTAGTCTCTCTGTTTTATTTCTTCCACGCAGAAAAAGCGGAAGCAGAGAAAAGAATGGTGGAGATTGTAAACTATGTGAAAGTGCAGTGCTCCACCTACACCCATTATAATGAATCTTCAGAATCCAAAAGTCTTCTCCGTGCCATTGAAAGTGCCAGACAGATGAGTACAAATATTAACATGGAAATAGAAAACGGCGGTCAGCTAAGCCGGGAGTTCCTCAAAGGAAATCTTCAGACTCTCTGGGTGGATGGTATCATTATACTGGATAAAGATGGAAAGACGGACTGTGAATACAGCAGGGATGAGTCTCTGACTAATGAGATCATGGAGTATCTGCAAAAAGATATTATCATGGATTTTGCCGGATATGAAGAAAGAACTTATTCGGAACGGTTTAACAGGAAAGACGGATCACATATTGACATTGCAGCCTGTGCCAGAAAAGATGCACCAGGTATCGTTGCGACCTATTATTACACATCTCCTGAATTTGCCAGAAACTATACGCTGACGATACAGGGGCTTTTAAATGGTTATAGTATCCAGAAAGATGGAACGATTATCGTTGCAGACGACGGAATCGTTGTTGCCAGCAATAATGAGAGCCTGTTGGGACAGAATACAGCCGACAACGAAGTTGTTCAGGCAATGAAAAAGCATACAGACAGTCAGCACATTTATCATTTGAAGAATGAAGGAACCGGATGCTACGGAATCATGCTGAAGCAGCGGGATTATTATATTTATGCCTATCTTCCGGATACGGAAGTATTCCGTAACCTGCCGCTAAGTGTAACAGCTGTCGTTTTTCTTTATTTACTCATATTCGGTATATTCTGCTTCTGGGGTTACAGAGCGGATCTGGCACACCGGAAACAGGAACAGGAAAAAGATGAAAAATATAAAGCAGAACTTCTGAGAACAGCAAAAAAAGCAGAAGCAGCCAATGAGGCAAAAACCGAGTTTCTACAGCGAATGAGCCATGATATCCGGACACCGATCAATGGAATCTGCGGCATGATCAATGTGGCAGACTATTATGCAGACAATATGGAGAAACAGACGGAATGCAGGGCAAAGATCAAAGAGGCATCTCATCTGTTGCTGGAACTGATAAACGAGGTTCTGGACATGAGCAAGCTGGAGTCAGATGAAGTGGTTCTGGAAGAAATCCCATTTAATCTGAACAGTATTTCTGAGGAAATACTGGGTGTGATCGAACATATGGCTGCGGAGCAGAATATCCGGATCATTTGGGAAGAGAAAGAAGTTACACACTGGAATCTTATTGGAAGTCCGGTGCATGTGAAACGGATTCTGATGAATATTTTGTCTAATGCGGTGAAATATAACAAAGAAAACGGATATGTCTATATCAGCTGTCGGGAAATCCCATCGAAACAGACAGCAATGACCACATTGGAATTTGTCTGCAGAGACACCGGAATTGGAATGACAGAGGCATTCCAGAAACGCATTTTTGAACCATTTGCACAGGAACATGCAGGAAGCCGCACAAAATTCGCCGGAACAGGGCTGGGAATGCCAATCACAAAAAAACTGGTGGAAAAAATGAGCGGAACCATTTCCTTTGAAAGTAAAGAAGGCACAGGGACTACATTTGTGATCCGGATTCCATTCCGGATTGACACAGATATGAAGGACAGGACTGAAACGGAAGAAAAAACGAAAGCATCTATCCAGGGGCTCCATGTTCTTCTGACAGAGGATAATGAGCTGAATATGGAGATTGCAGAATTTGTGCTTCAGAATGAAGGCACTGTGGTGACCAAAGCATGGAATGGACAGGAGGCTGTTGACATATTCAGAAAAAGCAGTCCTGGAGAATTTGATGCTATTCTTATGGATATTATGATGCCTGTCATGAATGGATATGAAGCAGCAAAGATGATCCGCTCTCTGGACAGAGAGGATGCAAAAGTGATACCGATCATTGCCATGACAGCAAACGCGTTCACTGAGGACAAAATGAGAGCAAAGGAAGCAGGAATGGATGAACATATTGCCAAGCCTGTTGATGGGAAATTATTAGTAAAAGTGATCAATGAGTTAGTAAAACGCGATCAGAGGGAGAAGTTATAATGAAAAAGAAAAAATGGAACAAGTTAGTTTCTGTGCTTTTGGCGATGGTGACAGCCGTATCACTTCTGTCTGGCTGCGGCGGGAAAAGTGCGGAAAAAGAAGATGCAGAAACCATCACAGTGTATTTATGGAGCACAAAGCTGTATGAAAAATATGCGCCATACATCCAGGAACAGCTTCCGGATATCAACGTTGAATTTGTAGTAGGCAATAATGATCTGGATTTCTATCGTTTTCTGAATGAAAACGGCGGATTGCCGGATATTATAACCTGCTGCAGGTTTTCCCTCCATGATGCAAGCCCCCTGAAGGACAGTCTGATGGATCTTTCCACAACCAATGCTGCAGGTGCTGTCTATGATACCTACCTTAACAATTTCAAAAATCAGGATGGCAGCGTAAACTGGCTTCCTGTGTGTGCAGATGCCCATGGCTTTGTAGTGAACAAAGATCTTTTTGAAAAGTATGATATTCCTCTTCCAACGGATTATGAAAGCTTCGTTTCTGCCTGCCAGGCATTTGATGAGGTGGGTATCCGTGGGTTTACTGCAGACTATTACTATGATTATACCTGTATGGAAACACTGCAGGGTCTGTCTGCATCAGAGCTGTCTTCTGTGGATGGACGTAAGTGGCGTACCATCTACAGTGACCCGGACAATACAAAGAGAGAAGGTCTGGACAGTACCGTCTGGCCGGAGGCTTTTGAACGTATGGAGCAGTTTATTCAGGATACAGGGCTGAGCCAGGATGATCTGGATATGAATTATGATGATGTGGTTGAGATGTACAAAAGTGGTAAGCTTGCCATGTATTTCGGCAGTTCTGCCGGTGTAAAAATGTTCCAGGATCAGGGCATTAACACAACATTCCTGCCATTCTTTCAGCAGAACGGCGAAAAGTGGCTGATGACTACACCATATTTCCAGATAGCTTTAAACCGTGACCTGACAAAGGATGAAACACGTCGGCAGAAAGCAATGAAGGTACTGAACACAATGCTTTCAGAGGATGCGCAGAACCGGATCATTTATGATGGGCAGGATCTGTTAAGCTATAGCCAGGATGTGGATTTCCGGCTTACGGAATATCTGAAGGATGTGAAACCTGTGATCGAAGAAAACCATATGTATATCCGTATTGCGTCAAATGACTTTTTTTCCATTTCTAGGGATGTGGTGTCTAAGATGATCTCAGGAGAATATAATGCAGAGCAGGCTTATCAGTCATTTAATTCCCAGCTTCTTGAAGAAAAATCCACTTCTGAGGATATTGTGTTGGATTCAAAGAAAACTTATTCCAATCGTTTCCATACCAGCGGAGGCAATGAAGCCTATTCTGTTATGGCAAACACTTTGCGCGGTATTTATGGGACGGATGTGCTGATTGCAACAGGAAACAGCTTTACAGGAAATGTACTGAAGGCCGGTTATACAGAAAAAATGGC
>OOBK01001196.1_pt1 | contig 14790 bp, 12 predicted proteins | sample 1671541 | NCBI WGS metagenome assembly OOBK01 (sample SAMN06348167, study PRJEB24527) | human gut metagenome | biome: human gut; feature: ankylosing spondylitis patient; material: feces | host: Homo sapiens | place: China | collected 2015-10 | reverse complement strand
CCGGCTCCGGCAAGACCACCATTGGCCGTGCCATCTGCCGCATCAACCCGACCTCCGGCGGCGACATCTTCTTCAAGGGCCAGAAGATCAACGGCAAGATCTCCAAGGAACTGGACAAAGAGGTCATCCGTAAGATCCAGATGATCTTCCAGGACCCCATGGCTTCGCTGAACGAGCGCGCCAAGGTGGAGTATATCATTGCCGAGGGCCTGCTGAACCATCATCTCTACAAGGATCAGGAAGACCTGCATGAAAAGGTGATGAACGCCCTGCATGAGGTCGGCCTGCTGCCGGAGTTTGCCTCCCGCTTCCCCCATGAGTTCTCAGGCGGCCAGCGCCAGCGCATCGGCATTGCCCGTGCTCTGGTCATGGAGCCGGAGTTCATCGTGGCCGATGAGCCCATCTCTGCACTGGATGTCTCCATCCGTGCACAGGTGCTGAACCTGCTCAACGAGATGAAGAAGAGCCGCGGCCTGACCTACCTGTTCATTGCACATGACCTGTCGGTGGTCCGGTTCATCTCGGATCGTATCGCCGTTATCAGCAAGGGCCGCATCGTGGAGTTGGCTGAGGCGGAGGAGCTGTTCCTCCATCCGCTGCATCCCTACACCAAAGCCCTGCTGAGCGCGGTCCCCATCCCTGACCCCAGCCTGGAAAAGCACAAGAAGCTGCTGGTCTATGACCCCTCGATCCACGATTACAGCGTGGATAAGCCGGTCTGGGAAGAGATCGCAAACGGCCACTTTGTGTATGGCAACCAGCGTGAGCTGGAAGGCTACCGCAAGGAGTATGAAAGCCAGCTGTAAGCTGAACCGCTTTCCTGTATTTTAACACAATGACCCCGCCGTGCTGGGAGCTTTCCCGTGCGGCGGGGTTTTGTGCTGTCAGGAAGCAAAAAAAGAACCGGACGCTTCAAAAACGTCCGGTTCTGCTTTTGCGATTGGTTATTGGTCCACTCGATCAGGCCTGAGCGGCTGCGTCAAATGCGGCAGCAAACGCATCGTACTGTTCGGTGGTGTAGGCCTCCTCGCTGGTCTCCCAGTTCACAGCCTTGTAGTTGCAGGGACCATACATTGCGTTGATCTTGCTGTACTCGTTGACGTGAGTCAGGCACCAGGTGATATCGTAGACGGTGGGGAAAATCAGGTTCTCGTCCAGGAAGTAAGCCTCGGCCTTGGCAAATGCAGCGTAGCGTGCATCGGTGTCGTCAACGATGGCACGGCCCTCGTTCACCAGATCGGTGAACTTCTCGTAGGCGGCAACCAGCTCGGTCTGGTAGCTGGCGGGACCATTGTTCACAATGCCTGCAATGTTGGTCATGTTGCAGCTGTAGTAAGCATTGTCATCGTGAATGATGATCTGGGTCAGGAAGTTGACGGGATCGCCGAAGTCAGCGCCCCAGCCCATGTGGGTGAAGCTCTGCAGCTTGGGAGCCACGACTTCCTTCATGGTGGAGGACACGAAGGTGTTGACATCCAGCACGATGAAGTCATCGCCGAAGCTGTCGGTGAAGCACTGCTTCAGGACGGTGGCGTGGTCCAGAGCGGAGGTGGAGCCGGCCAGAATGTAGTAGGAGCAGTGGACAGGGAAGGTGACACCAATGGCGCTCAGCTCTTCCATGGCCTGCTTCTTCAGCTCGGTGATGTCACCGTTGTTGGCGCGCAGGCGCTTCATAGTCTTGCCATCGTAAGCCTCGCCGTCCAGACCCATCTCCTTGGCCACCAGGTTGGTATAGTCGGTGCCGTCAGAGGTGTAGCACAGGCCCTTCATGGTGAAGAAGTCGTTCTCACACTTCAGGGGATTGATGGGGTTATAACGGGCGAAGAACTTGTTCAGCACCATGCCCTTGGAGAAGCACTGACGGAAGGCCTTGTTGGCAATGGCCTTGTTCCAGTTCTCATCGGGGGTGCCATCGGTGTTCTTCTTGTCGTAGTTGAAGATGAAGCAGTAGCTGAACTTCTTGGCACGCTTCTCGCACAGCTGCTGATTGTACTCGTTGGAAGGATCGGACTGAATGGTGGTGATGCTGCTCTCGCCCAGGTCCACCTCGTCCAGCTCGCGGTTCTGATACAGCTGCAGGCTGATGGAACCGTCGCTGATCATGGTGACAGTGAAGCGCTCAAAGCGGCTGACGTTGGCAGCATCGTAGTAGTTGGGGTTGGGAATGTAGCTCTTGGTGTTGCCCTGGATGTACTCCTCCACCACATAGGGTCCGTTGTACCACATGGTGGTGTTGTCGCAGCTCCGGAAGCCATCGACACCCAGCTCCTCGATCAGAGCAGGGGCCACGGGGTAGAAGCTGTTGTAGGCAGCAACGGTATCAAAGTAGGGGCAGGCGCTGGGGCAGGTGAACACCAGGGTGTAATCATCCGGAGCCTCAATGCCCACACCGGCAGCCAGCATGTCCTCGTAGGTCATGTCAGCAGCAGCGTCACCGGCTTCCTTGGTCAGCTCGTAGTACTCGTAAGCACCCACAATGGTATCGTTGGGCATGGAGGTGTTGTTGGCCTCGTTCTTGATGGCGTTCATCACCCATTCAAAGCCAACCAGGAAGTCCTTGCTGGTCAGGTGAGCCTTCACCTCACCGTTGCAATCCACCCAGTCCACGTCGTCCCGCAGGTGGAAGGTCCAGACGGTGGCATCCTCATTGTGCTCCCAGCTGGAAGCGATGGCGGGAACCACCTTGCCGTAGCAGTCAAAGCTCAGCAGGCCGTCCCACAGGTTGGTGACCACGTTGGCATCCTCAGCCCTCTGGCTGTACAGCATGTTCCAGCTTTCCAGCTCACGGTTGCCGCTCTCAAAGGAGATGAACTCCTTCAGGGGGGTAGCGCCGGTGGAGTTGGGGGCAGCAGCACCGCTGGCGGCAGCGCCACTGCCGGTGTTGTTGGACTTTTCGCCGCAGGCTGCCAGCAGGCTGGCGGCACCCACAGCACCTGCACCCTTCAGGAAGGTGCGGCGATCAAAATTGAAGCTCATTGGATGATCCTCCCAGATCTTGCGCGGACAGAGCCGCGCGTTTTTCCTTTTCCTAAACGCAGTGAGGCTGTCTGCCTTTCCAAAAAGTGCACAGGAAAGACAAAAGTCGCACCACTGTATATTTTAGCACTTTACTGGAAAGAAGTCAATCCGCCGCAGCACTGAATTGGAAACAAAACGGTGACAAACACTTTCGCGGGAAAAGAATATGGAAAAAATTACTATAAAATGGAAAGAACTGTATATCTGCGAAGAACAGGCAAAAGAGAGAAACTGTTCACGCTGTGCGCACAAAACAGCTATCTTTTTTCACAAAAACATGTTACAATAAAGTGTATCTGTATCAATAAGGAGCGCACCATGAAGAAACTGACCTCGATGTACAAACGCTACATGTTCCACCCCATTTTATATAAGACCGTGACCCGCACCTCCATCGTGGCCGTGCTGATGCTGCTGTGGCGGCGCTATGTCAGCGATGGCACGTTTACCATCTGGGAGGCCCCGGGCTTTCTGTGCGGCGTGGTGCTGCTCATCTGGGCCTGGGTGGACTACCTGCGGCTGGATGGCGTGACCATCCACCATCTGCTGGAGGAATTCAAGGGGATGGGCAAGCGGCAGAAAAAGATCCATTCCACCCGCTCCATCATCGACTATGCGGATGAGAAGATCGTCTCCTTTGAGGAGCTGGAACCCGAGGAGCGCACCTATTGCAGCCTGCTCTCCAATCTGGTGCTGGGCCTGCCGCTGGTTGCTGCTGCGCTGATCGCCAGTGTGCTGTAAGGGGGCCGCGGCATGGAACAAGAGCACAAGCAGCTGGTCATCGGCATTCTGGCTCATGTGGACAGCGGCAAGACCACCCTTTCCGAGGCCCTGCTCTACGGCACCGGCACCATCCGCAAGCTGGGCCGGGTGGACCATAAGGATGCCTTTCTGGACACCGACGCGCTGGAAAAGGCGCGCGGCATTACCATTTTCTCCAAGCAGGCCCTCTTCACGGCGGGCGATACCGATTTTACCCTGCTGGACACCCCGGGCCATGTGGATTTTTCTACGGAGACCGAGCGGACATTGCAGGTGCTGGATTATGCGGTGCTGGTCGTCAGCGGCACCGACGGCGTGCAGAGCCATACTGAGACACTCTGGCGGCTGCTGCGGCGGTACCGCATCCCCACCTTTGTGTTCGTGAACAAGATGGACCTGCCCGGCCCGGGCAGGGAAGCGCTTCTGACCCAGCTGAACCGTCGGCTGGGGGATGGCTTTGTGGATTTCGGGGCAGAGCAGGCCGGCCGGGACGAGGCGCTGGCTCTCTGCGATGAGCGGCTGATGGAGACGATGCTGGACCGGGGAAGCCTGACCGATACCGACCTCATCCCCGCCATTGCCCGGCGGCATGTGTTTCCCTGCTGGTTTGGCTCAGCCCTGAAGCTGCAGGGTGTGGACGCGCTGGTGGAGGGCCTGGACCGCTATACCCGCCCGGCCCCCGCGCTGGAAGCCTTCGGGGCCAAGGTGTTCAAGGTGAGCCAGGATGAGCAGGGAAACCGCCTGACCTGGCTGCGGGTGACCGGCGGCGCGCTCAAGGTGAAAGCCCAGCTCACCGGAGAGGTCGACGGGGAGCCATGGGCCGAAAAGGCCAACCAGCTGCGGCTCTATTCCGGCGCAAAGTTCACGCTGGCGGAGTGCATCGGCCCCGGCCAGGTGTGCGCCGTTACCGGCCTGACCAGAGCCCGCCCGGGCGAGGGTCTGGGGGCGGAACGGGACAGTGACCTGCCGGTGCTGGAGCCGGTTCTGAGCTATCAGGTGCTGCTGCCCGAGGGCGCAGATGTGCACGCCGCGCTGGGAAAGCTCCATCGGCTGGAAGAAGAGGAGCCCCAGCTCCATGTGGTCTGGAACGAGACCCTGGGCGAGATCCATGTCCAGCTGATGGGCGAGATCCAGCTGGAGGTGCTGAAAAGCCTGCTGGCCGAACGGTACGGGCTGGAGGTCAGTTTCGGCCCCGGCGGCATCCTGTATAAGGAGACCATCACCGAAGCCATGGAGGGCGTGGGCCACTACGAGCCCCTGCGCCATTATGCGGAAGTCCACCTCAAGCTGGAGCCGCTGCCCCGGGGCAGCGGAATGCAGTTTGCCACCGACTGCCGGGAAGAGGTGCTGGACAAGAACTGGCAGCGGCTGGTGCTGACGCATCTTGAGGAAAAGCAGCATCTGGGCGTGCTCATCGGGGCACCCCTGACCGATGTAAAGATCACCCTCATTGCGGGCCGCGCTCACCTCAAGCACACCGAGGGCGGCGACTTCCGGCAGGCGACCTACCGCGCCGTCCGGCAGGGCCTGATGATGGCAGAGCAGATCCACAAGACCCAGCTGCTGGAGCCGTGGTATGCCTTCCGGCTGGAGCTGCCCTCTGACAACGTAGGCCGCGCCATGAACGATATCCAGAACATGGGCGGCAGCTTTGACCCACCCGAGACCGGAGCCGACGGGGATACCGCCCTGCTCACCGGCACCGCACCGGCCTCCACCATGCGCAGCTACCCCATGGAGGTGGTGGGCTACACCCGGGGCAGGGGACACCTGACCCTGACGCTGGACGGCTACCGTCCCTGCCACAATGCAGCAGAGGTCATCGAGGCCGCGGGCTATGAGCCGGAACACGACCTCGACAACCCGGCGGATTCGGTGTTCTGCGCCCACGGGGCCGGATTTGTGGTGCCCTGGGAGCAGGTGCGCAGCCATATGCATGTAGACAGCGGCTGGGGCAAGACTGCAAAGACCGAGGAAACGGTGCAGGCCCGTCCCCGCCGGATGGCCGCCTATCGTGCTACTTTGGAAGAGGATGCTGAGCTGCTGAAGATCTTTGAACAGACCTATGGGCCCATCAAGCGGGACCCGCTGGCGGCGTTCCGCCCCACCCAGAAGCGGGAACGCCCTGATTTCAACGCCGAGCAGTGGGAGATCCAGCCCGAATACCTGCTGGTGGACGGCTACAACATCATCTTTGCATGGGACGAGCTGAACGCACTCTCCAAAGAGAGCCTGGAAGCGGCCCGCCACAGGCTGATGGACATCCTCTGCAACTATCAGGGCTTTAAGAAGTGCGTGCTCATCCTTGTGTTTGATGCCTACCGTGTGCCGGGCAGCCCCGGCAGTATAGAGCAGTACCACAATATCCATGTGGTCTACACCCGGGAAGCCGAGACCGCCGATATGTTCATCGAGCGTGTCACCCATGAGATCGGCAAGGGCCGCCGCGTCCGCGTGGCTACCTCCGATGGCATGGAGCAGGTCATTATTCTGGGCCATGGTGCTCTCCGGGTCTCTGCCCGCATGTTCCATGAAGAGGTGCAGGAGGCGGAGAAGGAGATCCGGAGGTATTTGCAGGGGGAAGGGTAACATCCTCGCCCTCTCCGTCAGCGCTTGCGCGCTGCCACCTCTCCCAAAGGGAGAGGCAATGCTGCCTTTATCCAAGACCCGCAATAGGCTCCCCCTTTGGGGGAGCTGGCAAAGCCGTAAGGCTTTGACTGAGAGGGCGAAATCTCACCCGAAAGGAGCCGCCTATGTTCGAAATAACTTCCGATTTTGTCTGGCAGGCCATCCAGCCCCGTCCCCGGAACGCGCATAAGGGGACCTTTGGCTCCGTGCTGGTGGTGGCGGGCAGTGTGTCCTACCGGGGCGCGGCGGCGCTGGCCGTGGAAGGTGCCCTGCGCACCGGAGCCGGTATCGTTACGCTGGCAAGTGTGGAGCCGGTGCTGGCGGCGGTGGCCGCACGCCTGCCCGAGTGCTGTCTCTGCCCCTGCGAAGCGGGGGCCGAGGGTGGCATCTCGCCCCAGAATATCGACCGCATCCGGCGGCAGAAGGCCTCTGTCCTGCTGGCGGGCCCCGGGCTGGGTTATACGGCCCAGAGCGCGGCCCGTGCCGCCGAGACCCGGGCGCTGGTAAAAACGCTCCTGCCCGGCTTTTCCGGCAGTGCGGTGCTGGATGCGGACGGCCTGAACGCGGCCGCTGACCTGCTCCAAACGGGAAAAATGCTTCACCCTCAGGGGGAATTGATTTTAACGCCCCACCCCGGTGAGATGGCCCGACTGACCGGACACTCTGCGGCAGAGATCAATGCGGACCGGGAAGGCATGGCGCTGCGCTATGCGAAAGCATGGAATGCTGTGGTGGTGCTGAAGGGGGCGCACACCGTCATTGCAGGGCCGGATGGCCGCTGTGCGGTCAATCCCACCGGCAACCCGGGGCTTTCCCGGGGCGGCAGCGGGGATGTGCTGGCGGGCATGACCAGCGCCCTGCTGGCCTGCGGTCTGCCTGCCTTTGAGGCCGCTGCCTGTGCCGTTTATCTCCACGGTGCAGCTGCCGACCGTGCCGCCGCCCTGCATGGGGAAACCGGGATGCTCCCGCATGATCTGCTGGATGCGCTGGGGACCCTGTTTGCCGAAAACGGGCGCTGAGCAAGGGGAAGATCCCATCAAAAAAGAAACGCTTCCTTTCCGCTGGATTTGTGTTATACTGGAGCTATCCAAAACACAACGATCTGCCGGAAAGGAAGCGTTTCTTTTATGGTTCCTGCACTGGAAAAAATCATTGCCGAGAGCGACCGCATCGTCTTTTTTGGCGGCGCGGGGGTCTCCACCGAAAGCGGCATCCCTGATTTCCGCAGCGTGGACGGCCTGTACCACCAGAAGTACGATTACCCGCCCGAGACCATCCTGAGCCACACCTTCTGGGAGGAGAACCCCGAGGAGTTCTACCGGTTCTACCGGGATAAGCTCATTGTGAAGGGGGCAAAGCCCAACGCTGCCCACCTGCGGCTGGCAAAGCTGGAGCGGGAGGGCAGGCTGAAAGCCATCGTCACCCAGAACATCGACGGCCTGCATCAGGCGGCAGGTTCCAAGACCGTTTACGAGCTCCACGGCAGCACCCTGCGCAACTACTGCGTGAAGTGCGGCACGTTCTACGATGTGGACTTCATTGCCAACAGTACCGGCGTGCCCCGCTGCCCCAAGTGCGGCGGCATCGTCAAGCCGGATGTCGTCCTGTATGAGGAAGGGTTGGACGAGGAGGTGCTCTCCGGGGCCGTGTCTGCCATCCGCAAGGCGGATACTCTCATCATCGGCGGCACCAGTCTGGTGGTCTACCCGGCGGCGGGGCTCATCCGGTACTTCCGGGGCCGCCATCTGGTGGTCATCAACATGCAGCCCACCGGGGCCGATGCGCAGGCCGACCTGTGCGTTGCCAAGCCCATCGGTCAGGTGCTGAGCGAGGACGTATTGTTGGAGGACTGAGATGAAAGCTGTCATTCTGGAAAGCTATGTCATGGAGGAAGGCGACCTCGACTGGTCGGGGGTAAAGGCGCTGGTGCCCGATACCACCAGCTATGTCCGCACGGCCTACGAGGAGATCGCCCCCCGCATTGGAGATGCGGACATCGTTCTGCTGAACAAGTGCCGCATGGATGAGGAGATCTTACAGCAGTGCCCGAACCTGAAATGGGTGGGCATCATCGCCACAGGAACCGACAACCTGGATCTGGAAGCCTGCCGCCGCCACGGCGTTGCAGTGGCCAATGTGCCGGGCTATTCTACCTACAGCGTGGCCCAGATGACCTTCAGCCTGCTGCTGGCCATCTGCCAGTGCGCGGAGCGCTACAACCGTGCCGTCAAGCAGGGATGCTGGCAGCTGGATATCCCGGAGAGCATCGGCCTGCTGCCCCAGATGGAGCTCTACGGCAAGACCTTTGGCGTTTACGGCTATGGCAGCATCGGGCGGCAGTCAGCCCGCATTGCCAGAGCCTTTGGCATGGAGGTGCTGGTCTGCACCCGCACCGTCCGGCCCGAATACGCCGCCGACGGTGTGGAGTTCGTGGATTATGATACCCTGCTGAGGCGGTGCGATATCCTCAGCCTGCACTGCCCGGCTACACCCCGGACCCGGGGCCTTGTCAACGCGGAGGCGCTGGCGAAGATGAAGCCCGGGGCCATTCTGCTCAACACGGCCCGGGGCGCACTGGTGGATGAGGAGGCCGTGGCAGCGGCTCTCCACAGCGGCCAGCTGGGCTTTTACGGGGCTGATGCCTTTGTCACCGAGCCTCTGCCTCAGGAAAGCCCCCTGCGGGCAGAACCCCACGCTATCCTCACACCGCACATTGCGTGGACGACCCGGGAGGCTTTGCAGAACCTGATGGACATTACCACCCGGAACCTGCGCACCTGGCTGGAAGGAAACGGCGAGCACATCGTCAACAGATAAAAAGGAGAGATGAATCATGCAGGCAACCATTCACAACGAATTTCTGACCCTGACCGTGGATACCCATGGTGCCGAAGCAGTCAGCCTGAAAAATGCCGCCGGGCAGGAGATGCTCTGGCAGGCCGACCCGGCTGTCTGGAAGCGCCATGCCCCCATCCTTTTCCCCTGGACGGGCAAGCTGACCGGCGGGGCCTTTACCCATAAGGGCAAGACCTACCCCGGCGGTCAGCACGGCTTTGCCCGGGACGTGGAGCACACCCTGCTCTGCGCCGAGGGCGACACCATCCGGCTGGAGCTGCGCTCGGATGAAAAGAGCAAGGCAGAGCGCTTCCCGTTTGATTTTGTCCTGACCAGCACCTTCCGGCTGGAGGGCAGGACGGTGCACCACACCCTGACCGTCACCAACCCCGCCGATGCCGCCGAGGAGCTGCAGTTCGGCATCGGCTACCACCCGGCGTTCCGCATTCCCTTTGATGACAAGCACACCACCACCGATTACGAGTTCCGCTTCGACCAGCCGGAGAGTCCGATGATCCTGGACGCTTACCCCAACGGTCTGCTGACCGGCAAGTGCGGTTACCGGTGGAAGAATGAGCAGAGCATCCCCCTGACAGACGATCTGTTTGAGAACGACAGCTTCTGCATGGCCGGTCTGCGCAGCCGCACGCTGGGCATCTACGAAAAGGACACCGGCAAGGGGATCGTCTGCAATGTGGAGGGCTACCCCTATACCCTCATCTGGTCGGCTCCGGCAAAGCCAGTGCGCTTTGTCTGCATTGAGCCGTGGCACTCCCTGCCCGGTGCCCAGACCGATACCCAGGAGTGGAGCCAGCGCGCCGCTGCCGCCTGCCTTGCCCCCGGCCAGACCTGGGAGACCACCCTCAGCACAACGTTTGAGCGCTGAAGCAAAGTTTGGCAAAGAAATGCAGGAACCCCTTGACAGAGGGGACTGCATTCTGATTTAATTAGAATCGATAAAAGGGAGTAAAGGGCATTCCGCAGGGCCTGCGGGGTGTTGCATGGCAGCGTCATCACGGCAGAAATGCCCGATGTCATGTGTTGGCTTGAGACTTTTGTCACAGACAGAGTGCTGTGGCAGGGGTCTCTTTTTTCTTGCCCGGCACAGGAACACAAGGAGGAAAATAAATATGGATCTTCTGAACACATTCGCCAGTCTCTTTTCCAATTTTGGGAATCTGACCTGGCAGATGGTGGTAATGTGGGGCATCGGTGCGCTGCTCATCTACCTTGCCATCGCCAAAAAGATGGAGCCGAGCCTGCTGCTGCCCATGGGCTTTGGTGCCATTCTGGTCAACCTGCCCCTCTCGGGTGCCATCACGCAGGGGGATACGGTCGGCCCCATCTCTGCATTGTTTGAAGCGGGCATGTCCAACGAGCTGTTCCCGCTGCTGCTCTTCATCGGCATCGGTGCCATGATCGATTTTGGCCCGCTGCTGGAAAAGCCGTGGCTGATGCTCTTTGGCGCGGCGGCCCAGTTCGGCATCTTCTTTACCCTGTTTCTGGCGGGCTTCTTCTTTGACCTGAAGGATGCTGCCTCCATCGCTGTCATCGGTGCAGCAGACGGCCCCACCGCCATTTTCGTGGCCAACACGCTCAACTCCCAGTACCTCGGTGCCATTATGGTGGCAGCCTACAGCTACATGGCGCTGGTGCCCATCGTGCAGCCGCCCGTGATCCGGCTGCTGACCACGCAGAAGGAGCGCCGCATCCGGATGTCCTATGAAAAGGGCAGTGTTTCCCAGCTGACCAAGATCCTGTTCCCCATCGTGGTCACGATCATTGCAGGCATGGTGGCTCCGGCCAGTGTGGCGCTGGTGGGCTTTTTGATGTTCGGCAACCTGCTGCGGGAGTGCGGGGTGCTGAATGCGCTGAGCGAAACCGCCCAGAATGTGCTGGCAAACCTTATCACCATCGTGCTGGGCCTGACCGTTGCCGGGCAGATGACCGCCGACAAGTTTGTGCGGCCCGACACCCTGCTCATCCTTGCACTGGGCCTGGTGGCCTTCGTCTTTGATACGGCAGGCGGCGTGCTGTTTGCAAAGCTGCTGAACCTTTTCCGGCCGGAGGGCAAAAAGCTGAATCCCATGATCGGCGCGGCCGGCATCTCGGCCTTCCCCATGAGCGGCCGTGTGGTCAACAAGATGGGCCTGGAAGAGGACAACCAGAATTTCCTGCTGATGTATTCCATCAGCGTCAATGTTTCGGGACAGATCGCGTCCGTCATTGCAGGCGGCCTGATCCTGACCCTGATGGCTTAACGGAGGTGATCACATGCTTCATCTTACTTCGTGGATGACCACGCTGCCGATGATGCTGATCGGGATGGTCGGCATCATCCTTGTCATCGGCATCATTGTTCTGGCAGTGATGCTGCTCAACCGGCTGACGGGCCGGAAATAAAAGAAAAAGGCGATGCAGCTGTTCAAAACTGCATCGCCTTTTTGCTTGTGTAAGATTACAGAGTCTGGATGGCGGCCTTGATGCGCTGGGCGGCGACCTTGGTCTTTTCGGCATCGCCGAAGGCGGTCAGGCGGAAGTAGCCCTCGCCGCACTCACCAAATCCGACACCCGGGGTGCCGACCACGCCGCAGTTCTCCAGCAGCCAGTCGAAGAACTCCCAGCTCTTCATGCCGCCGGGGCAGCGCAGCCAGATGTAGGGGCTGTTCTTGCCGCCGCAGTACCACACGCCGCACTCGTCCAGAGCGTCGGCGATGACCTTGGCGTTCTTGCGGTAGTAGTCGAGGTTGTGCTGGATCTCAGCCATGCCGCTCTCAGTAAAGACGGCGGCAGCGCCGCGCTGCACGACATAAGGCACACCGTTGAACTTGGTGGTCTGGCGGCGCAGCCAGAGCTTGTTGATGTTCATGCCGTCACGTTCCAGATCTTTCGGCACGACGGTGTAGCCGCAGCGGGTGCCGGTGAAGCCTGCGATCTTGGAGAAGGAGCAGATCTCGATGGCGCACTCGCGGGCGCCCTCGATCTCGAAGATGCTGCGGGCCAGCTCGCCGTCGGAGATGAAGCACTCGTAAGCGGCGTCGTAGAGGATGATAGCGTTGTTCTTTCTGGCGTACTCCACCCATGCCTTGAGCTGGTCGCGGGTGTAGGCAGCGCCGGTGGGGTTGTTGGGGCTGCAGATGTAGATGATGTCAGCTTTCACGCTGTCGTCGGGCATCCCGAGGAAACCGTTCTCCTGACTGGTGCGGCCATAGATGATCTTGCGGCCATCGGTGACATTGTCGTCCACATAGGTGGGGTAGACGGGGTCCGGAACGAGGACGGTGTTGTCCACGTCGAACAGGCCCAGCACATTGGCAAGGTCGCTCTTTGCACCGTCGGAGATGAAGATCTCGTCCTCGTCCAGCTTGGTGCCGCGGCCTGCGTAGTAGCCCTGAATGGCCTGCTTGAGGAAGGGGTAGCCCTGCTCGGGGCCGTAGCCGTGGAAGCCTTCCTTAGTACCCATCTCGGTGACGGCGTCATGCATGGCGTCCACGACGCACTTGGCCAGCGGCTGGGTCACATCGCCGATGCCCAGACGGATGATCTCCTTCTCAGGGTGTGCCTCCTGATAGGCGGCGACCTTGTGGGCAATGTCCACGAAGAGGTAGCTGGCCTTCAGCTCATTGTAATGTTTGTTCATTTTCATGATACTTTCCCTCAATTCTTTCTTTATAAGTGGCTTGCCCTCTCAGGCCGCTCCGCGTCCGGCTCCCTCAGAGGGAAAGCCAAAAACATAACGGAGAGGGCAAGGATGCTTAAACTTCAGTGACGCCTTCGTATACGGTGACCGCGCTGCCGGTCATCAGCAGTTTTTTGCCCGGCAGCACCCGGATGATGAGCTCACCGCCGCGCAGCTGGAGGTGGACGTCCTCCCCGGCGGGGCAGACGCCCAGCTCGGTCAGTGCCGCCACAGTGGCACATGTGCCGGTGCCGCAGGCCCAGGTCTCGCCGCTGCCCCGCTCCCATACCCGCATTTTCAGGTGGGTGGAGTCCACCACCTGCACGAATTCGGTGTTGACCCGCTCCGGGAAGTTCGGGTGTTTCTCAAACGCCGGGCCGATGTCCTCGAGCTTCAGGCTGTCCACATCGTCCACGACGGTGACGCAGTGGGGGTTGCCCACGCTGATGCAGGTGACACGCCAGGTCCTGTCCTCCACGGTGAGGGGGCAGTCCACCAGCGGGCCTTCGCCCATATTCACGGCGGGCAGAGCCGCCGCCATGGCGGAGTATCCGCCCATCTCCACCTGCCAGAGCTGGCTGCCCTTGCGGGTGATGGTCCTGGTGCCGCTGTTGGTGTCCACGACGAGCGTCTCTTTGGCGATGCCGTGGGTGTAGAGCCACTCGGCCACGCAGCGTACGCCGTTGCCGCACATCTGGGCCTCGCTGCCGTCGGCGTTGAAGATGCGCATCCGTCCGTCTGCGCCGGCCGTCACCGGGGCGCAGATGCAGATGATGCCGTCCGCGCCGATGGAAAAGTGGCGGCGGGAGAGGTCCTGCGAAAGGGCTGCGATATTCTCCGGCACACCGCTTTCGCGGCAGTCGAGATAGATATAATCGTTGGCACAGCCCTGCATTTTGGTGAATGAAAGCTTCATGTTGAAAACTCCTTTGGGGCTGCTGGTCAGTCCCCATAAACTTGCCACTCTATAATGATAAGAAAATAGCCCCCTTCTGTCAAGCAGAAAAGGGGCGGCAGAGAAATTTTGAACGGAATTTTTGCCCGGAAAATCATGCCGGATGCAAAACGGGGCTTGACAATAAGCATATCATGGGATATAAAGAAAGAGAGCGTTCTGCGCAGGGAGACAGTCTGCCCGCCAAAGGGGAGGAGGGAAAGGCTGCCATGGTCTGCGCAGCGTGAAGATGCGAAATTAAAGCAAAAGGAGACCGCTATCATGGATACGTTTGAGAAGATCCGCGCACTGCTGGCAGAACAGCTGGACATCGACCCCGCTAAGATCACGATGGACAGTGACATTATGGGCGATTTTGAGGCCGACAGCCTCGACATCGTGGATATGGTGATGACGCTGGAGGATGAGTTTGGCATCGAGGTGCCGGACGACGCCATCGAGAACCTGCGCACGGTGGGTGATGTGGTGAAGTTTGTGGACAGCCACAAGGGCTGAGCGACCAACAAGCAAAAAAGCCCCGCATCCGCGCCTCTGCACACGGCAGAGTAGGCGGCGGGGCTTTATATATGGGTTCGTGCGGAACGATGAGCGTTTGGCGCACGGCCTTGGGAGGATAAGATTAAAATGGCAAAAGACAACAAAAAGCTCGTACAGGCGATCACCAGTCAGGAGGAGAACTTCGCACAGTGGTATACCGACATCTGCGTCAAGGCAGAGCTGGTCGAGTATTCCAGCGTGAAGGGTTTCATCATCCTGCGCCCCTATGGTCAGGCGATCTGGGAGCTCATCCAGAAGGATATGGATGCCCGCTTCAAGGCCACCGGCCATGAGAACGTGGCAATGCCCGTGCTGATCCCTGAGAGCCTGCTGCAGAAGGAAGGCGAGCTGGTCAATGGCTTCGCGCCGGAGGTGG
>OOBK01001195.1_pt1 | contig 14828 bp, 9 predicted proteins | sample 1671541 | NCBI WGS metagenome assembly OOBK01 (sample SAMN06348167, study PRJEB24527) | human gut metagenome | biome: human gut; feature: ankylosing spondylitis patient; material: feces | host: Homo sapiens | place: China | collected 2015-10 | reverse complement strand
CGCTTTTGCCCCTTCTCCCATTGCTATGATTATCTGTTTATAGGGTACGGTCGAGACGTCGCCCGCCGCATAGATGCCGGGAACATTCGTCCGACAATGCGCATCGATTACAATCTCACCCGGTTTGTTCGTTTCGACAACGTCGCGGAAAACGCCACTATTGGCTGCCAAGCCGATTTGGACAAAGATTCCGTCCAGGTCGATCACCCGCTCCGCATCCGTCTTACGGTCTTTTACACGAAGACCTGTCACCTTATCGCCATTACCAAGCACTTCCAAAGATTGGGAATGCAAGAAAACTTCCACATTCGGCAAGCTCTTTGCTTTTTCCTGCAACACTTGGTCGGCTTTCAGTTCGTCCATAAATTCCAGAACCGTCACTTTCGAACAAATGCCTGCCAAATCTATAGCCGCTTCGATACCCGAATTTCCACCGCCGACAACCGCTACGTGCTTACCTTTATAGAACGGACCATCGCAGTGAGGGCAAAAAGCGACACCTTTTCCGATATAGTCCGCTTCGCCCGGAACATTCAACTTCCGCCAGTTGGCACCTGTAGCAATAATCAGCGTTTCAGCCTCAATCACCTTTTCGTCATCAATTGTAATCTTGTAAGGTGCTTCAGCAAGATTGGCAGCAGTAGCGACTCCATAACGCAAATCTGCACCAAAACGTTCGGCTTGCTTCCGCAAGTCTTCCATTAATTCCGGACCAGCGATACCTTGGGGATAACCGGGAAAGTTCTCCACATCAGTGGTGGTCGTTAACTGGCCACCGGGCTGCAATCCTGCATAAAGCACCGGTGAAAGATTGGCACGGCCTGCATAAATAGCGGCAGTATAGCCGGCAGGACCCGAACCGATAATCAGACATTTTACTTTTTCTGTTTCCATCATTATATTATTTACTATTTGACTATTTACAATTTACTATTTAGCGCATGTCGATGACTTCAGCTGTGGGATAGGCTTTTTTGTCAAAGACAAAGAAACTATCCGGATAGGATTGTCCGGTCTGGTAGCTATCAATAAGGATAGTAGTCATATACTTACTTCCCCGTGGCGCCAAGTGCACTTGATGCAGACGATACGTATCCTTTGTCACAAACAGATAGACACTTTCAGGGTCTTTCCTCTTGTCGGCAGCAGTCATGATGACATAATAAACAGATTTGTCCCGCTTACCACCGACACTGCCCAACTTCAATCTGTATCCCTGCTTGTAGAGGGACAACCAGGCATACGGATTAAGAGTCTGCAATTCCTCCTGCGTAGGTTCCGATACATTCACCTCATCTGTCGAAGCCACATAGCTCCACTGTGTATGTCCGTCAAACCAAGTCTTCATTCCCTCAGTCTCAACCACAAACTTCTCACCTTCCAGATAGAGAACTCCCGCATAAGAGCCCTGTTGTTCGTTCACGGTAAACGCCAGCTTCACCCCTCCCGCTTTCCGAAAGGCTTCGGCTGTACGCTCCAATATATTCTTGGCATCCGGTTGTTGTGCCGACATCGGCACAGCAAACAACAGCAATAGCACACCAAGTAAAAGCTTATCAAATTTCATCATTCTATAAATAACCATTCCTTATTGCAAATTGTTTAACCGCATTTCCAGGTCGTTCTCATCTATACAGAACACCTCACGCGCCTTGCTGCCTTGCGCCGGTCCCACAATCCCCGCTTTCTCCAACTGGTCCATGATGCGGCCGGCACGATTATAACCGATGGCAAACTTACGCTGAATGAGCGACGTAGAACCCTGCTGGTGAATAACGACGAGACGGGCTGCATCCTCGAACAAAGGATCAAGACGCCCCATATCCACATCCCCCAAATCACCTCCTGCATTTTCATCCACATATTCGGGCAGATAAAAAGCGGTGGGGTAGCCCTGCTGGCGGGCGATGAACTTCGTAATCTCCGCCACTTCGGGGGTATCGATAAAGGCACACTGCACACGCACCGGGTCTGCTCCCTGCAGGAATAGCATATCACCGCGACCTATCAGCTGGTTGGCTCCCGGACGGTCGAGGATGGTACGCGAATCGACCATTGCCGATACACGGAAAGCGATACGCGCCGGGAAGTTAGCCTTAATCGTACCCGTAATGATGTTTGTTGTCGGTCGCTGTGTAGCGATAATCATATGTATACCTACGGCACGCGCCAACTGGGCGATGCGGGCAATGGGCAGTTCCACATCCTTGCCAGCTGTCATAATCAAGTCACCGAACTCGTCGATAACGACTACGATGTAAGGCATGAACTTATGCCCCTTCTCCGGATTCAGACGACGGTTGATGAACTTCTCGTTGTACTCCTTGATGTTGCGCACATGGGCAGCTTTCAGCAAGTCATAGCGGGTATCCATCTCCACACAGATAGAGTTCAAGGTCTGCACCACCTTCGTGACGTCTGTAATGATGGCATCTTCCCCGTCGGGCAATTTTGCGAGGAAGTGATGCTCAATCACGGAGTAGATGCTGAATTCCACCTTCTTGGGATCTACCAGCACAAACTTCAGCTCCGCCGGATGCTTCTTATATAATAAGGAGGTGATGATGGCATTCAACCCCACGGACTTACCCTGACCGGTAGCACCGGCAACGAGCACGTGCGGCATCTTGCACAAATCCACCATAAATACTTCATTCGTAATCGTCTTACCCAGTGCGATGGGCAAGTCGTAAGTAGACTCCTGGAACTTCTTGCTGCCGATAATGCTCTGACCGGATACAATCTTCGGATTGGAATTGGGCACTTCGATACCAATCGTACCCTTTCCCGGAATGGGAGCGATGATACGGATGCCGAGCGCCGAAAGGCTGAGGGCAATATCATCTTCCAGACCGCGTATCTTCGAAATGCGGACGCCCTGCTCGGGAGTGATTTCATACAGCGTCACCGTAGGACCTACCGTCGCCTTAATGGTACTGATTTCTATACCGAAACTACGCAGAGTATTGATAATCTTATCCTTGTTCGCGTTCTGCTCTACCATGTCAATGGTCGGACCATTGTCATCGTAATGCTTCATCAGGTCTATTGTGGGGTAATGATAGTTTTCCAAATCCAGACGGGGATTGTACGGCTCCTTCTCCGTTCCCACATACTCCTCCTCTTCGGCCTTTTCAACCTGGAATGCCGGCTCCTTCTCTACCGGCTGTTCCCGAAAAGGGGGCACCGGCTCCGGTGCAGGAGTCTCAAAAGTCATGGTAACGTCCTCATCCGCAGACTTGGCAGGCTTTATCTTTCCATCACTTCCACCCAAGTCAAGGGTGATTTCATTCAGCGGTTCGTCCTCTTCTTCCTCTATAGCAATCTCCTCCTCCTTTTCAAGAACCTTTTCCGGCTCCGCAGCTTCCGGTGTCGGAGCAGCCGCCTTTTCCTTTGCACCCCAAGAGGTCTTGAACTCTTCCGGCGTTTCACCCTGCACGCTTTCCACCTTCTCCTTACGCTTCAAGAAGCTGAGACTGAACAATCTGCGCAACCAGATGACAGTCCGTGCACTCAGATAGATGAGGAAGCAAATGGCAGTTACCAACAATAGCAGCCAGACTCCCGGCACACCGACTTGAGACACAAGCCAGTTACTGACATTGTATCCGTGCATACCGCCCAGATAGAGGAAAGAGTCCTTGTACTGGTCTACAAACACAAAACCGAAAAATACCGAGAACCACACCAGCATCAACGAACAGCCGATGAACCACTTCCACAAGCGCACCACACGCACCCGCATCAGCTTCAGTCCCGCCACAGCCAGGAACACGAGAATCAGGAAAGACGATACGCCGAAGCAATCATTTATCAGATAGCTGGCCAACTGCGCACCGCGGCTACCGGCGTAGTTCTTCACCCCATTGTTGGTGGAAATCAGCTCCTGCGCACTGCCTCCGTCAATGATGCTCTGGTCTGCCGCTCCCGTGAAAAAGAATGATGTGAAAGCAAGCAACAAATAAACCGAAAAGATTACCAGCACCAAGCCGATAACGAAATGAACCGTTTCACTTCTAAATAACGCTGCCACTTTCCCCAAAAACGAGAGTGACAGCTCCGTATCTTTAGCTGTTGAATTTTTCTTTGCCATATTTTTTAAATAACTATTGAGAATTGATTGCAAAAATAATAAAAACTATCCTTCTGCCGCGTTGTTTTCATTCTTTAATTTCTCGTCTGCCGATTATAGGTATTCCTAATCTACAACTGTAGTTTTATCGCATGTTTTACTTACATGCTTGCATGAAATGACATATCGCACTAATTTACAACAAATTGCGCCATGCAAGCAGACCTCATGCAAGCATGCAGGCAGATTTTGCCTACATGACGCAATCCATGCAAGCCCTATACGCATCAACCTACTCTTTTTCCTTCAAAAAATAAATCGGCTGTTTCTGCAACCCTTTGTTCACCAACACATTCTCCTCACAAAGACGACGAATCTGCCGCGTCGCAGTCGTGCGGGTCATGCCGCAAATCGACTGTACAACACTGCGGGTGATGAACTCATTCTTACGTAGATAGTTCACCACTTTTTGCTTCACCTCATCATCCGTCAGCCTCTTTTTCGTGAGATTCCGCAATTTCAGCGGCTTTACCTTCAATACTCCTATCTCACTGCGCAGCGCCTTGTCCGGTCTGAAAGTGATGTTTTTCAACTTCACCTTAGTACTTTTCCGCTTTGTCTCCAGTGTCACCGGTTCCGTGCAGGTCAGCGTGGGAACAAAGTAACCGATGCCGTCCAAATGTACCTGCCTGCCCTCCCCCAGCTCGCGTCCCACAAAATGCGACAAAGCATCGAGTACCGCCAGTACATCCGTCTCGGTCAGCGAGCAGTATTCTTGTATATGCCTGCGCAGCTCATCGGTCGTCGTGGAGCCGTTCAGTTTAATCCGGGGATGCAGGGTCAGTTCTTCCCCTTGTTTATCCTTCGTTTTCGGGTTTTCGTACCAATCAAATAAAATTGCCATATTCTTTCCTCCATTTTTAGATTCATTTCTGTTGCTGTCTGCAGGTTTCGCTCATGCAAAGTACCGGCTTTCATTAGGCAGAGCATGGGTCTTCCTTACGCAAAGAAGCGTTCTTCCTTCTGCTGAAAGCTTATCAAAAAAAGATGCGCACAGCTGTGGTTTACCTTCTTCATATTTGTGATACACCTTCTTCACAACTATGAGAAAGACATTCCACGACTGTGCGCAACTACAAACTACAGAGGCAAAGATAGTGAAAAGCAGGGGGCCTGGCAAAGGAATGCTAATCTTTTTCAATAGCAAGCATTATTTTCCGAATAGAACACTTTACAGTCCCGATAAATCCACTTTATAAAAAGTCGGAGCAACATTGCTTTTCTCGAAGAACATCGCCATATAGATCGGGGCATAGATAATCTTACCTGCGACGCGTAGATTACCGTTGTTGAACACAACTGCTTCGGAGAAGTCGTATTCCTCGCAATCCATGATGTTGGACAAAGCGCGGTGTGTCTCGTAATCTTTACCTGATTTTACCTCAATAGGCAGTACCTTACCCTCAAGCTCAATAACAAAATCCAATTCACCGCGCTTCTTGTTGTTGTAATAGTAGGGAACAATGCCGTGAGCCACCAACTCCTGCGCTACGGCATTCTCGTAAATTGAACCGAAATTGATGTCCTTATCACCTTTTATAATCCGCATCTGAATGCCCTCGGCATATTGGCTGGCCAGCAGTCCGATATCACTTTGGAAGAGTTTGAACAGATTGCGTGAACGTGCAAGCAGGAGCGGCATTTTCGGCTCCTCCACATTATAGACGGGTAGCGCCACGCCCGCGTTCGTCAGCCATAAAAAACTGTTCTCGACCCGGTCGAACTTTGCGTGCTCATTCAATCGTTTCAGTATGAAGCGTTTGTTTTTAGCGTTTAGCTCAGGGGGAATAAGATTAAAAATCTCCTCGATGTAGAGTTTGTTATTAGGATCATACTGGGCGATGTCACGTTTGTACAGACGAATGATATCCTGCTGCACAGTCATCACCTCTTGCAGGTTGTTACTCTCGAGATATTTGCTCACGACCGCAGGCATACCGCCCACAACAAGATAGAGCCGGAACAGCTCCATAATTTTGCCGTGGACAAACTCATCGACGGCAGTGCGATTCCGCCATGCCTCATGCAATGCCCCGATAACGGCGTCATTTATACCCACACACGAAATAAACTCCTCGAAATCGAGTGGGAACATATCCTTTACACCCATGTAGCCAACCGGTTCCGAGCGCAGGTCTTTCAATTCTACGCCCAGCAACGAACCGCTCAAGATGTAACGATACGAACCGTCATCCACCAGAAACTTAATTGCCGTAACAATATCGGGACATTGCTGTACTTCGTCGAAAAAGACGAGCGTTTCACCCTTGATGAGCGGCACGGAGGTGATTGCCGATAGACGGAGCAGAATATCACCGCTGCTCTTTGCTCCCTTGAACAAATCCACCGCTTCGGGCATCTCGACGAAATTGACTTCAATGAAACTTTTAAACGTCTTACCGAACTGACGAATGGAATATGTCTTACCTATTTGTCGTGCTCCGGTAATAAGCAGGGCGTTACGGTTAGTTTCGTAGTAATTGCGAATGTAATCATCTATCTTTCTTTTTATCATAACCTATTCTTGTTTATTCGATTATTAAATGCAATAATCACACTATGCCTCTTTTCCATTGCAAATATAAAGGATTTATGCCACTTTTCCAAGATTTACGCCTACACAAATTGCCGTTTTTCCAATTTAGTAACAGTATCCAAATGCATGCTTTATATGCCCACCGAAGAGGAACTGCAGAACAAGATTGAAAGACAGAAAAACTTTTACCGGTTGCAGCACACGGAAAAATCAATAGAGTAACGACGTATGGTGAAAAGATTGGTTATAATGACGAACACTCAACAACACTAATATCAAGCATGAAGATAGCAATAAAAAACATCCCGTCACATAATTGGAAACATTTTGTATACAGAGAGACGGGAGCAATGCCCTATATTTGCAACCGGTCAATCAATCACCGGCCATGAAAAACAGGTAGTTTATGAGAAATTTCATTGTATTATGCTTATTGGCATGTCTGGCATCATGTACAGACAAAAAAGAATTCCAGACAATAAGAGAACGAATCGATTTATCAGGAAATTGGAACAGTTCATTAGGGAACTGCACATTGCCCGGTACGACGGATGAAAACAAGTTGGGAGACGGCAGGCATCCCACCAATGTAACCTCCCAGTTGACACGGACTTATCCCTACTCCGGCATCGTAGAATATGAAAAAGATGTTGAAATTCCCGTACAGATGGAAGGGAAACGCCTGATACTCTTCATGGAACGTACAAAGCCCAGTACTCTCTGGATAGACGGGGACAGCGTCGGCACGTTGGGACATATCTATGCACCTCACTGCTATAGCCTGCCGGCCTTGGCACCCGGCAGCCACCATATAAAGATACGCATTGACAATTCCCCCAGCTCCGTACCAGCCGAAATCCAAAGCTCGCATGCCTGGACCGACGGCACACAAACCAACTGGAACGGCATTCTGGGCGATTTCTACATCGAAGCGACCCCACACACCTATCTCGAGCAGGTACAAGTCTACCCGTCTGTAAAGGAGAAAAAGGCCCGCATCCATGTAAACATATACAGCGATTCGGAGCAATCGGGCGTAGTGACCCTTTCTGCCAAGACGTGGAACACCCAACAAGAACACCTGTTACTGGACATGGAAAAACAAGTCGGCTTAAGCAAAGGTGAAAATAAGATAGAACTGACGCTCGACATGGGCAACCGGATGCAGACATGGAGCGAATTCCACCCCACACTTTATGCACTGAACGTGACCCTTGCCACAAACGAGGGTAAAGACAATATAATAACAGATTTCGGTATGCGCGACTTTGCCACCGAAGGTACTCAGTTCACCATAAACGGCTTCAAGACCTTCTTGCGCGGCAAACACGACGCTTGCGTATTCCCACTTACCGGATATGCGCCGATGGATGTAAAGTCCTGGCGAAAAGTTTTTCAGACAGCCAAGAGTTATGGCATCAACTACTACCGTTGCCATTCCTACACCCCGCCCCGCGCCGCTTTTGCCGCTGCCGACATCGAGGGTATCTATTTCCAGGCCGAGTTGCCTTTATGGGGAAGCATTTCACCGGACAACCATCGCCTGAATGACTTCTTGCTGAACGAAGCCTATATGACCCTCGACTACATGGGCAATCACCCCTCATTCACCATGTTGGGACTGGGCAACGAGTTGGGTGGCGACGTTGACCTGATGCGCAATTGGCTGGACGGATTCAGAAAACATGACAACCGCCATCTCTATTCGCTCGGTTCCAACAACTTCCTGGGTTGGGGAGGTGCCATAGACGGTGAAGATTATCTGACAACCTGCCGGGTAGGAGGAGGCGAAGGCTATACAACGCACGTACGCAGTTCGTTTGCCTTTGTCGATGCCGAAAAGGGAGGTATCTTGAACAACACCCGTCCCAATACCCGTGCGGATTATACTGCTGCCATAGCGAAATCTCCCCGACCGGTCATCAGTCACGAAACCGGACAGTTCCAAATTTATCCCGACTACAAGGAGTTGGAGAAATACACCGGCGTATTGCATCCATATAACTTGGAGATATTCCGTGACCGGCTCAATGAAAATGGACTGCAGAACCAGATTGACGCATTCCATCAGGCCACCGGCCGGTTTGCCGTCGAATGCTACAAGGCTGATATTGAATACGGCCTGCGCACTGCCGGTTTAGGTGGATTCCAGATGCTCGACCTTCAAGACTTTCCCGGACAAGGCTCGGCACTGGTAGGCATTCTGGATGCTTTCATGGACAGCAAAGGCATTGTCACTCCCGAAACATTCCGCGGCTTTTGTGCTCCGGTGGTACCGCTGGCGCTTATGGACACCTACTGTTACAGCAACAAAGAAGAGCTGAACATAGGACTCGCCCTGACAAATTACGAAGAGCAACCATGGTCTGATGCATTATGCTGGCGTCTGGAAAGCCTGAGTGACAGCGTAACTTTTGTTCGCGAAGGAAAAGTCCCCGCCCATGTAGAGCAAGGAAAAGTAATGCAGGTGGGCGAGTTGAAAAGCACCCTTACCGAAATAGACAAGCCTGCCCAATTGCGACTGACACTGACCACCGGGAATTATCATAACTATTATAACTTATGGGTATACCCCGACCGGACACCGGAAAGCGAAGCGGACATCTTCATCTGTCAGTCCTTGGATGACGAGGCGCGAAAGAGACTGAGCCAAGGAGGGAAGATACTGCTTATACCCGACCACAAAGCCATTGAAGAACAGAGTGTAGGTGGACTTTTTACTCCTGACTACTGGAACTATGCCATGTTCAAAAGCATTTCGGAAAACGCCGGCCGCGAAGTTTCGCCGGGCACCCTCTCCTTGCTGATGGACGAGAAACATCCCTTGTTCCGGCAGTTCCCCACCGAGTGCCATAGCAACTGGCAATGGTGGAGCATCGTACGCCATGCCCGCCCCTTTATTCTGAACGCTACACGCCACGAATACAAGCCGCTTATCCAAGTAGTAGACAATGTGGAACGGAACCACAAGTTAGGCTTGCTGTTCGAATTTGCCGTAGACAACGGTAAGGTATTGGTTTGTATGAGCAACCTCGAAGCAATTCGCCACACTCCGGAAGGAGGTCAGCTGCGCAATGCCATTTTAAGCTATATGAAGTCGGCTGAGTTCTCTCCCACCGAGACGCTGACCTCACAGCAGTTGCAGCACATATTAACAACCGAGGTGAGGAAGCAAGACATTGTCGGCGTGAAAAACCAGTCGGATTACGACGTACAGCCGGAATAAATATGAGAAGTTTCATCATAATTCCACTTTTCCTCGGCTGTCCCGTCATTTTTCAGTAGCTTTGCGGACTTTAATACAGCAAGCACCCCATGAAACTTACCCTTATACGCACCGCTCGTGAAACCGGCAAAGAGACATTCAGCACATGGCCCAGCGACACCTTGATGGAGAAGATGAAAACCGAGAACAAAGCCGGACACATATCCGCCTTGCGCAGCCTCATTCCCCACATCACCGGAAGCAACGGACACTACCCCTGCATAGACAAACTGCCACGCATCTGCCCTGCCGCAGAATATGCCCGCAGCAAAGAGGGGGAAAGATACCTGAAAACCTACAACGGACTGGTACAGATTGAAGTCAACCACCTGGCCAATGCCGTGGAAGTGGAGCAAGTAAAGCGCCAGGCGGCCCTGCTGCCACAAACTTTTGCCGCCTTTTGCGGAAGCAGCGGACGAAGCGTAAAAATATGGGTACTGTTTGCCACCCCCGACGGTTCGCGCCCCAGGCAGGAAGAAAAAATCAGGCTGTTTCATACCGCTGCCTACCGGCTCGCCGTAAACTGTTATCAGCCCCTGCTCCCCTACCCCGTCACACTGAAAGAACCTGCCGTGGAGCAAAGCTGCCGCATGACGCTCGATGACCGTCCCTATTACAATCCGTCTGCCGTCCCTTTCTGTCTGGAACAGCCTTTGTCCGTGCCCGACGAGCCCACCTTCGGCCAACGGAAACAGACCGAAGCAAACCCGCTGATGCGCATTGCCCCCGGCTATCCGGCCTCCCAAACCTTCTCCATCCTCTTCGAAGCCGCCCTGAACCGTACCTTCGAAGAGCTGGAAAACTGGAAACGGGGCGATGACCTTCGCCCCCTGCTCTACCTGCTTGCCAGGCATTGCTACAAAGCCGGCATTCCCGAAGAAGAGGCAGTACGTCAAGTCATGATGCACTACTACCGCGAAGCGGATGAACAACTGGTGCGCATGACCCTGCACAACCTCTACCGCGAATGCAAAGGCTTCGGCACCCGTAGCAGCATGACCCGCGACCAAATCACCGCCTTCCGCCTGGAAGAATTCATGAACAGACGCTATGAGTTCCGCTGGAACACCGTGCTGGGAGAATTGGAATTCCGCCAACGGGACTCCATACACTTCCATTTCCGCCCTGCCGACCAGCGGGTAAGAAGCAGTATCGGACAGAATGCCCTGAAAGAAGGAATCAGCGTATGGGACAGAGATGTGGCACGCTACCTCAACTCGGACGCCATTCCCTTGTACAACCCCATCGAAGAATATCTGAACAGCATCGGACATTGGGACGGCAAGGACCGTATCCGCGCATTGGCCGACCTCGTCCCCTGCAACAATCCGTACTGGCGGGAACTCTTCTACCGCTGGTTTCTCAGCATGACGGCGCACTGGCAAAACATCGACCGTCAGCATGGAAACAACACGTCTCCCCTACTGGTCGGAGCCCAAGGCTATCGTAAAAGTACCTTCTGCCGCATCCTGCTGCCACCCGAACTGCGCTTCGGATATACCGACAGTATCGACTTCAAAAGCAAGCAGGACGCAGAGCGGAGCCTCGGCCGCTTTTTCCTGATAAACATCGACGAATTCGACCAAATCAGCGTCAATCAGCAAGGTTTTCTAAAGCATCTGCTGCAGAAACCCGTGGCAAACCTGCGCAAGCCTTACGGCACCGCCATCCAGGAAATAAGACGCTACGCCTCCTTTATAGCCACCAGCAACCAGAAAGACCTGCTGACAGACCCCAGCGGCAGCCGCCGTTTCATCTGCATCGAAGTCACCGGCCCCATCCATACCAATGTCACCATCAACTACCGGCAACTCTACGCACAAGCCATGGATGCCATAGCCAAAGGTGAACGCTACTGGCTGGACGATTCCGACGAAGCCATCTTGAAACAGACCAACCGGGAGTTTGAACAGCCCACACCGTTGGAACAGCTCTTCCTCTGCCACTTCCATCCCGCCGAAAATGAAGAGGAAGGAGACTGGATGACCCCTATGGAGATTCTCTCCTTCTTGCAAACCAAGACCAAAGACCGGCTGTCCATCAATAAAGTGGCTCTGTTCGGACGTGCACTCCACAAACTGGGCATCAGCAGCCGCCGGAAGACAAGAGGAACAGAATATCATGTAGTGAAAAAAGAATAATCCTGCCAATTAATTTGCTTCTACTTTCGGTTTGCGCTATCTTTGCGTTTCAAATCAAGAAGATATGAAAAAAGAAAGTCAAGTGATATTCGACCGGAATGCCGTAGAGTTTGTGACCGTAGCCGCCGAGTTTTGCAAGTTTCTGGAACAAGCGGAAGGGGTGAAACGTTCCGCGTTCGTCGATACCTCCTTAAAAATACTTCCGCTGCTCTACCTGAAGGCCTCCATGCTGCCCGAGTGCGAAACCATAGGAGACGAGGCGCCGGAAACATTCGTCACCGAAGAGACCTATGAGGTACTCCGCATGAACCTCGCCAATATCCTGGCCGAGAAAGACGACTACCTGGACGTATTCGTATCCGACATGAAGTATAGTGACCAGCCCATCACCAGGAACATTTCCGAAGACTTGGCCGACATATACCAGGACATCAAGGACTTTATCTTCGTATTCCAGCTGGGTTTCAACGAGACGATGAACGATTCGCTTGCCATCTGCCAGGAAAACTTCCGCCTCCATTGGGGACAAAAGCTTGTCAACACCCTGCGTGCCCTGCACGAGGTGAAGTATGCGCAAGGCGAGGATGAAGAGGAGGAAACCGCAGACTTTGAATATTAAATTATGGTTATCAAAAGAACAATAGATAAAGAAACAGTGAAAGACCTGCCCAAAGCCGCCTTTCCGGGACAGATACATGTCGTACAGACACCGTGGGAAGCGGAGAAGGCAGTCGCCTATCTGAAGTCCTGCCCGTTGCTGGGCATAGACAGCGAAACCCGTCCATCGTTCACAAAAGGACAGATACACAAGGTGGCCCTGCTGCAGATTTCCTCAGAGGAACATTGCTTTCTGTTCCGCCTCAACCTGACGGGACTGACTCTGCCGGTTATCACATTGCTGGAAAACCCAAGTGTAACGAAAGTAGGCCTTTCCTTGCGGGATGACTTCATGATGCTGCACAAGCGTGCTCCTTTCGAACAACATGCGTGCATTGAATTGCAGGAATACGTCCGCGCTTTCGGCATCCAGGATAAAAGCCTGCAAAAGATATATGCCATCCTCTTCGGGGAAAAGATTTCGAAAAGCCAGCGCCTTTCCAACTGGGAAGCCGAAACCTTGACCGAACCGCAGAAACTGTATGCCGCCACCGATGCCTGGGCATGCCTCAACATCTACAACAAGCTGCAAGAACTGAAACGGACAGGAGATTTTGAGATAGAAGCCAATAATAATGTGGTAATGTAATGCACATTATCACATTACCACATTAATCACATTATATATATGTACAAAGTATACCTTAAACCCAATAAAGAGGAGTCATTAAAGCGTTTTCACCCGTGGGTGTTTTCCGGCGCCATCGCACATTTCGACGGAGAGCCCGAAGAAGGGGAAGTAGTTGAAATCTATACATCCAAAAAGGAATTCATAGCCAAAGGGCATTTTCAGATTGGCAGTATCGCCGTACGCGTACTGACCTTCCGCCAAGACGAAGAAATCAATGCGGACTTCTGGAAACGCAAACTCAGCATAGCATACGACATGCGCCGCAGTATCGGCATAGCCGGAAACCCGACAAACAACACCTATCGCCTGGTGCACGGGGAGGGAGACAACCTGCCGGGGCTTGTTATCGACATTTATGCCCGCACCGCAGTGATGCAGGCACATTCTGCCGGCATGCACCTCGACCGCATGGCCATTGCCGATGCCCTTACCGAAGTGATGGGCAACCAGATTGACAATATCTATTACAAATCGGAGACGACCCTTCCCTTCAAGGCCGACCTCTATCCGGAGAATGGTTTCTTGAAAGGCGGTAGCACGGACAATGTAGCCATGGAGTACGGCCTGAAGTTCCACATCGACTGGCTGAAAGGCCAAAAGACCGGTTTCTTCGTAGACCAACGCGAGAACCGTTCGCTACTGGAACGTTATGCCAAAGGCCGCAGCGTACTGAATATGTTCTGCTATACCGGCGGCTTCTCCGTATATGCTATGCGTGGAGACGCCAAACTGGTGCATTCCGTGGACAGCTCCGCCAAAGCCATCGACTTGACCAACAAGAACATCGAACTGAACTTCCCGGGTGACACCCGCCATGCCGCCTATGCAGAAGATGCCTTCAAATACCTTGACCGCATGGGCGACCAATACGACCTGATAGTTCTTGACCCTCCTGCTTTTGCCAAGCACCGCGATGCTCTGCGCAATGCCCTGCAAGGCTACCGCAAACTCAATGTCAAGGCTTTCGAAAAAATCAAGCCCGGAGGTATTCTTTTCACTTTCTCGTGCTCGCAAGCCGTCAGCAAAGAAAACTTCCGCACCGCCGTGTTCACAGCCGCTGCCATGTCCGGCCGCAGCGTACGCATCCTGCACCAACTGACGCAACCTGCCGACCACCCGGTCAGCATCTATCATCCGGAAGGGGAATACCTGAAAGGACTGGTTCTATATGTAGAATAAAGGAAAAAGCAGGCTTTGTTAGCCTGCTTTTCTTAAATAGAGTTAATAAAAAGCAGAAATACGCCAAAACAGCATGTTATATAACATAAACCGTGTATATTTGCACTGTGTTTTTCATGGTATTAGATTTAAGGTTAATAAAGATTGGGTGTCTGGGATAGATACCCTTCTTTTTTTATAATACATTCCTTCCCAAAACCCATCCCTCATTAATCTCTTTCGTTGAAGAAAAAGCCGTACAGAACTTGTTTTTCTCCTAGTCTCATTGTACATTTGCATCTATTACA
>OOBK01001189.1_pt1 | contig 14888 bp, 10 predicted proteins | sample 1671541 | NCBI WGS metagenome assembly OOBK01 (sample SAMN06348167, study PRJEB24527) | human gut metagenome | biome: human gut; feature: ankylosing spondylitis patient; material: feces | host: Homo sapiens | place: China | collected 2015-10 | reverse complement strand
GATCGCACCGGTCCGGAAAAATAATGCAGCGGATCTGGAGAAGCTTCTTACAGAACATGAGAATGTAGTGCTTATGAAGCCTTCCACAGACAGTGAAGCCCTGGTTTCTGCTATTCAGGCAAGTGGAAGGGAAAATTCTTTTGTACTGGTAGAAAAGGCGGGAACCAAAGAGCAGCGTCTGATCCGGGAGTATCAGACCTTAAAAGAGGAGCCGGTTCCCTATCTGTCTCTGATGATCCTTAAGTCTCAGAAGCAGTAAGCTGTATTTTTTTTCTGTATTCCCCGGGAAGACAGTCGTAGCGCTTTAAAAAGGATTTTGCAAAGGCACGGCTGTTGGGAAAACCATTATTAATGGCAATGTCATTTAAACTGCGGTCTGTGTGTAGCATTTCACGGAATGCATATTCGGTGCGCAGGTTTAAAAGATAGGTTTTGTAACTGATCCCTGCATAGAGGCGGAACATGCGGGATAAATAGTTGGGTGAGAAGCCGAATGTTTCAGCTACACTTTCCAAAGTGATCGGCTGATCATAGTGTTTCTTCATATAAGAAGTAATCTGGGAGAGACGGTCTAAGTGCCGTTTTTGCCGCAGATTTCCCTCATCTGCCTCTGTTTTCATAAATTCCGTTGCCATCTGGTATAAAAGTTCATAGAAGAGGCTTTGCATTTTTAAAAGATAGGCCTTTTCTTTTTTTGTATATACATGATACATTTTTTCAATAAGAACAGCCAGCGCGCGGTTTTTCTCCTGGGACTGGCTTACAAATATGGCATAGTCCTCTTTTCCCATATAAGGGGTAAAATAAGAAACCGGGATCTGGAAGATCGGAAGAGCGTCGTGTAGGGAAAGAGTGTAGATCTCGCTTCAATGGAGTGGATCTCATTGGAATTGACAATGATCAGTTCCCCGGCACTTAAGGGCTGGGACTGGTTGTTAATGTAAAATTTCAGTTCCCCTTCCAGCACCAGGAAGATCTCCACAGACTGGTGCCAGTGGTTGGCGCGGCGGTAATTGCCGTTTTTTCCTTCAAAAATGAAAAATTTACAGGGCAGGTCTTCGTTTGGAACGACCATTTCATATTTAAAATCCATCCTGTAGCTTCCTTTCCGTAAAAATTCCAGGTGTACATAAGGCTTAAAAAGCCGGTCAGAACACGCAGATCCTGCAATAAAGTATACCATATGATAAGAATGATGTAAAAGGATAAGAAAGTGCTATTATAAAGATAAGAACTGCTCTGGAATGACGGTTTAGGATAAGTTATAATCATTTTAGAATATGTTTGGCAGGAATGGCTGTCATAAGAGGAGAAGGGAGAATATCATGAATTATCTCTTGGGAATAGATGTGGGAACTTCCGCAACAAAGACGGTCCTGTTTGATGAAAAGGGAACCGTGATCGCTTCTGCTTCACAGGAATATCCACTGTATCAGCCGGAAAATGGCTGGGCAGAGCAGAAGCCCGAGGACTGGAGAGATGCAGTTCTTAAGACCATAAAGGAAGTTGTTTCACAGTCAGGTGTAGACAAAGACGCAGTAAAGGGAATTGGTATTTCCGGACAGATGCATGGCCTGGTCATGTTAGATGAGGCCGGAGAGGTGATCCGTCCTTCTATTATCTGGTGCGACCAGAGAACAGGCGCAGAAGTAGAGGACATGTTAAAGATCATGCCAAGGGAAGAATGGATCCGTATCACAGCTAACCCGCCACTGACAGGCTGGACTGCAGCAAAGATTCTCTGGGTACGGAAAAATGAGCCGGAAAATTATAACCGCTGCCGTCATATCTTACTGCCTAAGGATTACATCCGCTACATACTTACCGGTGTATTTGCAACTGAAGTTTCTGATGCAAGCGGTATGCAGCTTTTAGACGTTCCGGGCCGCTGCTGGTCTGATGAAGTGCTGAAAGCATTAAATATTGACAAGAACCTTTTAGGAAAGGTACATGAGTCCTGCGAAGCAACAGGAACACTGCTTCCGGATGTAGCAAAGGAATTAGGCCTTTCTGAAAAATGTATCGTAGCCGGCGGTGCCGGTGATAATGCTGCAGCTGCAGTGGGAACCGGTGTTGTAAAAGACGGAACTGCCTTTACTACCATTGGTACTTCCGGTGTTGTATTTGCACATACCAGCAAGCCTGCCATTGATCCGAAGGGAAGGATCCATACCTGCTGCTGCGCAGTACCGGGTGCATGGCATATGATGGGTGTGACCCAGGCTGCAGGACTTTCCTTAAAATGGTTTAAAGACCAGTTCTGCCAGGATTATGTAAAAGAGGCAGAGGCCAAGGGAGTAGATGTATATGACCAGATCAATCAGGATGTTGCGTCTGTGGCACCTGGAAGTGACCGTCTGCTGTATCTTCCTTATTTAATGGGAGAAAGGACCCCGCATCTGGATCCGGACTGCAGAGGCGTATTTTTCGGTCTGTCTGCGATCCACACAAGAAAGCATCTGCTGCGGGCTGTAATGGAAGGCGTTGCTTATTCTCTCTGCGACTGCAATGAGATCCTTCAGGAAATGGGCGTTAAGGTTGACTGTATGAAAGCCTGCGGAGGCGGCGGAAAGAGCCCTGTATGGCGTCAGATGTTAGCGGATCTGTACAACTGCTCCGTAGAGCGTGTGGTACAGGATGAAGGTCCGGCACTTGGCGTTGCCATTTTAGCAGGAGTTGCCTGCGGTCTTTATGAAAGTGTGGAAAAAGCATGTGACCAGCTGATCACACGCAGGGACAGCACAGAGCCAAAGGCAGAAGATGTGGCTGTTTATGAAAAATATCACAGACTGTATCAGAAATTGTATACAAGCCTGAAAAATGATTATAAGGAGCTGGCAGAATTATCATGATCAAACAGATAAGTGTAATGGAGCCGGAATTTAAAAAGTACGGCAAGGTCATCGGAGGTTATGACCTGAAAGAAATTTTACAGAAAATGGAAGAAACTCCATGCCCGGATGATGTAGTATATGTGGCTTCTGTAAAGGAACTGGAAGATTTAAAGATAGCAGAAGAACTGGCAGACGGTGTTTACGGACAGATGCCGATCCAGATCGGTTACTGCAACGGACACAACCGTAAATTAAATGCGTTAGAGTATCACAGAGACTCTGAGATCAATATTGCAGTCAGCGATATGGTACTGCTTCTGGCAAAAGAAGAGGAAGTAGAAGATGACTATACATTAGATACTTCCAAGGTAAAGGCATTTTTCGTTCCTGCAGGCACCATGATCGAAGTGTATGCAACGACTCTTCACTATGCGCCATGCCAGACCTCTGATAAAGGTTTCCGCTGTGTAGTTGTCCTTCCAGAGGGAACTAACGGGGAGTTAAGCCACAAGCCGGAAAATAAGAGCGGCGAAGAGAAGCTTTTGGCAGCTGTCAATAAGTGGCTGATCGGTCATGCAGAAGGCGGACTTCCGGAAGGCAGCTTTATCGGACTGAAAGGTGAAAATACAGAAGTTTAGAGCATAAAAAAGTATAAATAAGGGCTGTGGTGGAACAGCCCTGTAAATATGGAGGAAAAAAACATGTTTGAGAATATCCCGAAAGTAAAAGTTGGTATCGTTGCAGTCAGCCGTGACTGTTTCCCGGAGTCTTTATCTGTAAACCGCAGAAAAGCCCTGGTAGACGCTTACAAGGCAAAATATGATCCAGAGGATATTTATGAGTGCCCAGTCTGTATCGTAGAGAGCGAGATCCACATGGTACAGGCCTTAGAAGATATTAAGAAAGAGGGATGCAACGCTTTAGTTGTTTACCTTGGAAACTTCGGACCTGAAATTTCTGAGACCCTTCTTGCAAAGCACTTTGACGGACCGAAAATGTTTGTTGCAGCAGCTGAAGAGACCGGAAACAACCTGGTATCCGGCAGAGGCGATGCATACTGCGGTATGTTAAATGCAAGCTATAACTTACAGCTGAGAAATATCAAGGCTTATATCCCGGAATATCCGGTAGGAACCGCTGCAGAGTGTGCAGATATGATCCATGATTTCCTGCCAATCGCAAGAACTGTGATCGGTTTGTCTGATCTGAAGATCATCAGCTTTGGCCCAAGACCATTAAACTTCTTAGCATGCAACGCTCCTATCAAGCAGCTGTACAACCTGGGTGTAGAGATTGAAGAAAACTCTGAGTTGGACCTGTTTGAGGCATTTAATAAGCATGCAGGTGATCCAAGAATTGCAGAAGTAGCAGCAGACATGGAAGCAGAGTTAGGAGCAGGCAATAAGAAGCCGGAGATCCTTGCAAAGCTGGCTCAGTATGAGATTACTCTGTTAGACTGGATCCGTGACCACAGAGGCTACCGCAAGTATGTTGCGATCGCAGGAAAATGCTGGCCTGCATTCCAGACCCAGTTTGGCTTTGTTCCATGCTATGTAAACAGCCGTCTGACTGGCCGTGGCATCCCGGTATCCTGTGAAGTAGATATTTACGGTGCATTAAGTGAATTTATCGGAACCTGCATCAGCCAGGATGCAGTAACCCTTCTGGATATCAACAACTCTGTACCGGAAGATCTGTACAATGAGGACATTAAGGGCAAGTTTAACTATGACTTAAAGGAAACCTTCATGGGCTTCCACTGCGGAAATACCAATTCCAAGAAGCTGGCATTCTGTGAAATGAAGTATCAGTTCATCATGGCACGTTCTCTGCCGGAAGAAGTTACACAGGGAACTCTGGAAGGCGATATCATGCCTGGTGATATTACGTTTTATCGTTTACAGAGTACAGCTGACAACATTCTGCGCGCTTATGTAGCACAGGGCGAGGTACTGCCAGTGGCAACCCGGTCATTTGGTTCCATCGGCATCTTTGCAATTCCACAGATGGGACGTTTCTACCGTCATGTGCTGATCGAAAAGGGCTTCCCACATCACGGAGCTGTTGCTTTCGGTCACTTTGGAAAGAGCCTGTATGAGGTATTTAAGTACATCGGTGTAGATGTAGAGGAGATCGGCTTTAACCAGCCGGCTGGAATGCTGTACAAGACAGAAAATCCATTTGCATAATTTCACATAAAAATTTATCCCCTTTCTGTGGCGGTTCTGTTACAGAGAGGGGATTTTTTGCGTTGCAGGAAACTTTGCAGTACATTTGTGATACCGGTGTCACACTTGCATCAGGGCGGTTGTTCGGCTATACTAGCTGTAAATTATGATGTTGGGGTCAAAAGGTATTTTGCCCCCTCTGATACCGAATTGCTACGTGCTTTGCACTCTCGCAATTCTAAAAACATTCGTAATTCGCTCATTTTTCTTCAAAAAATGGCTACTTACTCATGTTTTTTGCGGGTCCCAAGTTCAAAAATCCTCCTGCAAGCAAGCTTGCGTCGGATTTCAGACCTTTTGACCCTGGTATCAAATTATGTGATTATTTACAAACGTATGAGGTTACTACCATGAAATATCAGATAAAGGACGGCACCGTTACCTTAGGCGGTGAAACCATATTATCCCATATCGATTTTGAGATACAGGGAAACCAGAAAATTGCAGTAGTGGGAAGAAATGGCGCGGGAAAGACTACATTACTGCGTCTGATCGCAGGGGAGCTGAGTCTGGACCGGGATGACAGGCGCCAGGGACCGGGGATCACAGCTTCCAGGCAGCTGACAGTGGAAATGTTAGGACAGCAGGCACTGGCAGGGGAAGAAAGGACCGTAGAAGAGCTGGTGATGTTAAACTGCCCTGCAAAGGGACCTTTTGACAGGGAACGTTTTGAATATGAGCGGGAATATGACACCCTTTTTACAGGTCTGGGATTTCAGAAAGAAGATAAAAAACGTTCTGTAGCAGCTTTTTCCGGAGGTCAGAAGACCAAGATCGCCCTGATCCAGCTTCTTCTTAAAAAGCCGGATCTGCTGCTTCTTGATGAGCCCACTAATCATCTGGATATGGAAACAGCCAGCTGGCTGGAAGGTTATTTAAGGCAGTATCCGGGGGCTGTGGTCATGGTCAGCCACGACCGTTTCTTTATGGACCGGACTGCAGATATCGTATATGAACTGGAACAGGGAAAATTGACCCGTTATCCGGGAAATTATACGAATTACCGGGAACAGAAGCGAAAAAACTATGAGATCCAGATGAAATCCTATCTGCGCCAGCAGGAGGAGATCGAGCGTCAGGAAGAACTGATCAAACGGTTTAAAAATAAGCCTTCCAAGGCTGCATTTGCCCGTTCCAGAAAGAAAATATTAGAACGGATGCTTCCGGTGGAAAAGCCAAGGGAGGATATGGCCCATATTTTTACAGGGACTATTACCCCGCTGATCCCAGGAAGCAAATGGGTCTTTGAGGCAGAACATTTAAAGATCGGCTATGACAAACATTCATTACTGGAACTGAGCCTGCGTATCCGGAAAGGACAGAAGATTGGTATTTTAGGTGTAAATGGTTCCGGCAAGACTACTTTTTTAAAGACAGTAGCCGGATTTTTACCTGCTGTAGCCGGGGAATGTGCATTGGGAAATAATATTACTATCGGCTATTTTGACCAGTATTCCGCTGCGATCCAGTCAGAAAAAACAGTAGTAGAACATTTTTCGGATTTGTTTCCGTCCCTGACGGACAAGGAAGTGCGGACGATTTTAGGGGCCTATCTTTTTAAAGGAAAGGACGGGGCAAAACGGGTGGATGATCTGTCCGGAGGTGAAAAAGCAAGGCTGGTGCTGGCAGAACTGCTGCAAAGCCGGCCAAACTTCCTGATCTTAGATGAGCCTACCAACCATATGGATATCCAGGCGAAAGAGACCTTAGAGTCCGCCTTTCAGGCCTATGAAGGCACCATCCTTTTTGTATCCCATGACCGGTATTTTATCCGTCAGGTGGCAAAGTCCGTGCTCATTTTTGAAAATAACGCTGCTTTTTATTATCCTTTTGGATATGAGCATTATCTGGAACGGAAAGAAAAAGAGGCTTCCGGAGAGCCATTGGCAGCCAGGATAAAGGCAGAAGAGCAGGCGCTGATCGAAGGCTTAAAAGCTGTGCCAAGGGCAGAACGTCACAGGCTGCGGGAGATCCCGGAGGAAGAAGCTTATGACCAGTGGAGATTGCGGTTGGCAGCAGAGGCAATAGAAAATGCGGCAGAGCAGGTGGAGGGACTCTGGCAGCAAATTTTGGAAAAAAATGGGAAAAGAGAAGAACGGGAGCTGGAACACTGGGACCATCCGGTAAATGAAATTGCTGATAAGAACGAGGATGCGGCTTGTGGTGAAAAGCAGGAAAAACAGGCAGAAGAGGAACTTTCTGCTTTCACAGAGCAATACGAAAATGCCCAGTCTGCCTGGACCGATGCCTGTCTTTTCTGGTATGACATCTGGTGTGAGGCTCATCCGGAACCAGTCATGGATCCTGGAACATCAGACACAGATGGATCTGTTCCGCAAGATACAGAGTCGTCCAAAACGGACGGCTCCGAAATATAAGTTTGATCTACTGCGTGTTCACCAGACCCCCTAGTTCTGTGATCTCACAGCCGCCACGGGTCCTGTGAACTTTGATATATCCGGCACTGGCCAGTCGCTGCAGGCTGGTGCGGATATTGGCTTCAGAAAGCTGGATCCCTTCTTCTTTCAGCCTGCTGCACAGGAAAGAACGTCCGCTGCGGGGATTGGCAGCAATAAGGGACAGGATCCGGTGTTCCGTTATATCTAACTGCTGTTCATGCTTTCGGATCTGGTTTAAAATGTATCCCGGCAGGTCGCTTAATGACAAAGGTTCTCTGTGATAGATACAGGAAAAGTAGGTACAAACATTTTTAAGTTCCAGCACATTTCCCGGCCAGTCATACTGGTTTAAGAAGGTTAATACCGGTTCTGTCAGCAGTTCACGGGAAGAAAGCCCCGGTTCATGGAAAGAGCGTTTCAGGAAGGTTTCCAACAGCAGGGGGATATCATTTCGCCTCTGCCTTAAAGGAATGGTATATAAAGATACGGTACTTAAAAGGAAAAACAGTTCATCCAGGAATTTCCCTTCCAGTACACGGGAATACAGGTCACTGACAGATGTGACGATCAGGCGCAGATCCAGTGGCTGGGGAGAGGAACCATTTCCCAAAGGGATAAAAAAGCCATTTTTTAAGATACTTAAAAGCAGGCGCTGCAGCCCCGGGTCCGCATACTGCAGGTTATTGATCAGCAGGGTTCCGCCCCGTGCTGCTTCCAGTACGCCGATCTTTTTATGTACCCCGTTTTCATTCTTCTCATAGCTCCCGATCAGGGCTGCTTCCGCAGACTCTGATTTTAAGGAAGAAATATTTAAGGAAATAAAAGGCCCGTTGTGACGTCGGGAGTTCTGATGGATGGCCTGTGCCAGCAATTCTTTTTCTGTTCCGCTTTCTCCTTCTATGATAATCGGAAAATCATTCACAGAGACCCTTCTGGCAGTGTCTAACATGTGCAGCTGCAGCGGATTGACGGTGGAAAAATAGCTGAAATCGCAAAGTTTTGTAATACGGGTGGGAAACTGTGCATCCTGGGCAGGACTGGTATGTACCAGGCGCACCTGACGGCTGTCTGCAATGCTGAAGTCCTGAAACCACATGCGGAAAGCTTCCTCTCCATTGTGTACTGCAATTCCGTCATTCTGGCTGGGATAATCGTAAATAATCCCAGCCTCTTTTAACAATCTTGAAAAATCTTTTTCCTGAATATCCCGTTCTTTGATCCCGGTCATTTTCAGAAAAAGGGAATTACACAGCTCTATTTTGCCGGACTGGTTTAGCAGGCACAGGCCTTCTGAGGCATTCTCCAAAATTCCCCGGGTGATCTCTTTCATATCCAGAGCCTGGCTTAACTGCTGGTTGGAAAGTTTCTGTATCTGGATAATATGGTTTAAGTAATTTTTTGTAACCTCATCAGCCAGACTGGCGGGAAGTTTAAATACGGCGATCAGTTCATTGATGGTGGAAATGTCTACAATACGGTTGCCGATATCTACTACTTGGCGGATAAAAGAAGGGACTAAGTGTACCTCTCCGGGAGTTACGCAATACTGGATATCTTTCCGCACCTCTTCAATCACCGGAAGATAGGGAAGAAAATGATACTGGGAAAAGCCATATTCTTTTAACTGGTCCATGATCTCATAGGTGGTGTCCACTGTATCATTGACAAGGTATACAAAAGATCCCGGCGGAATCTGAAGGATGCGCTGGAGATAAGTGTGATTAAATGTGCGCATACATACCAGCTGTTTTACAGAATCCGGAATGGAAAAAGGCATCTGCTCTTTTAATTCACCTGCTGTATACAGGATACAGCCTGCATCTTCCATATCCTCTGGCGTCAGGTCAGCAATTCTGGTAGACACAATGGTGAGGTATTGTCCAAAAAGGGAAGAAAGGTAAGAGGCGATCCCTACTTTTGCCACCGGATTCCGGGTAAGGATCAATAGTTTGTGCTTCATGTAAGTAATCCTCCTTATTAGGCTGATTATATATCAATAAAATAAATAAAACAACCTAAAGGCAATAAAAAATTAATTTTAGTAAAAAAAGTGTTGTATTTTCTGTACGGACATTTGACAGCGATATAAAGAATCGTATAAAATGGTCACTAAAGCAAGGGCGCTTTGAAAACAGTCAGGGAACTGTGCATGCGAGAAGTGTGCCCTGCTTTTTCTATATAGTCTTTCAGTGAGGAAGGCTGGCGGAAAAAGTAAGTAAGATAGAGGAGGATATGAAAAATGAAGAAAAGAGCTTTATTAGTAGCACTTGCAGCAGCAATGGCAGCAAGCCTTGCAGGCTGCGGCGGATCTTCTGCATCCAGCACTACAGCAGCTGCTGGCAGCGCAGCAGAAGGCAGTGAAGCAGCAGGAGAGACTGCAGCAGACGCTTCTGGAAAGGACAGCCTGGTTATTGTTACATCATCTGATGTACTGTCTATGGACCCATACAGATATGATGAGGGACCTACAAACCAGATCATGCTTCATATCTATGAGGCAATGGTTGCCCAGAATGCAGATATGTCCTTTGGTCCTTGTCTGGCAGAAAGCTGGGAGACCTCTGAGGATGGTTTAACCTGGACCTTCCATTTAAGAGAAGGCGTTAAGTTCCATGATGGTGATGTAATGGATTCCGGCGACGTTGTTGCATCCATCAAACTGGCTTCCAATCCTGATTCCCCATCTGCATACAGCAGCTACACATCCAGCTTTGAGTCTGTGGAAGCGCCTGATGCAAATACCGTTGTTATTAAGACTGAAAGACCAAACCCTTTAATGCTGTTTGACGTTGCCCAGCTGTATGTATTAAAACAGGAAATTGCAGAAGTTGGCACAGAAGAGCAGGTTGCTGACAATGTAATCGGTACCGGCCGTTACAAATTCGTAGAGCAGGTTAAGGAAGACCATATCGACCTGGCAGCAAACGAAGATTACTGGGGCGAAGTTCCGGCTATTAAGAATGTACGTTTCCGTCCTATTACAAATGAAGCAACCAGAACCGCTACCATGCTGACTGGCGATGTTGATTTTGCTATTGACGTATCTGCAAGAGATATTGACCGTCTGGATGCAACTGAGGGTATCAGCGTGATCAAGCAGAAGGGTCTCCGTGAGATCTACCTGAACCTGGACAGCCGTGAGGATTCTCCTCTGTTCCCTGGACAGAAAAATCCGATGTCTGATGTCAAAGTAAGACAGGCTATGTATCTGGCAATTGATGAAGGAACCATTATCAAGAACATCATGAATGGATGCGCATATGAAATGAACTCTGTTGTTCCAGAAGATTATGTAGGCTACACCGAAGTTACCCGTGAAGCATATGATCCTGAAAAGGCAAAAGAGCTGTTAGCAGAAGCTGGATATCCAGATGGTTTTGAAGTAACCTTTGATGCTCCAAATGACCGTTACATGAACGATGAGCAGATCGCCCAGGCAGTAGCTGGCTACCTTGAAAAAGTAGGTATCAAGGTTAATTTAAACCTGATGCCAAAGGCTAACTTCTTCAGCTACATTAAACCACTTGAGAATAAATCCATGTTCTTAATGACCGGATGGTCTGATGCTTCTGGTGATGGACTTTCTCTTATGCACGATATGCTTTACACCTATGACCGTGAGGCAGGTAATGGCGGTGTCAACAGAGGACATTACTCCAACGCGCAGGTAGATGCCCTGATCGATCAGGCATTCACTGAGATGGATGATACCAAGAGAGGTGAACTGGTAGCAGAGGCTGACAAGATCGCAAGAGAAGATTATGCATACATTCCGCTTCACTTTGAGCAGGATACATATGCGATCAAGGATACTTTAAATTACACCCCAAGAATGAACAAGTATGTATATGCATGGGAGTTCTCTTACAAATAAAAGTTAGGTAACAAAGTAAAGGGGCCGTGTAAAATTGAACGGCTCCTTTTCATTAAAATATGCTTCCGGAATCCGCCGGAGCCCAAACATCCTCTCTGTACCTGCGTGTGCAGCTGACGGTGATGATCCAAACCAGCCGCAAAGGCAGGTGAAGATGAGGATAAAAGGAATATTAGATACTCTGATGATAACAGGAGGTAAGATTTTATGATAAAGTATGTTGTAAAACGGTTTGCGCAGATGATCGTGGTACTTTTTATAGTATCTCTTCTCGTATTTCTGCTGACCAACTTTATCGGTGACCCAGTTGATATGCTGGTACCGGAAAATGCAACCCTTGAACAGATCGAATCTGCAAGAGCCAGATTGGGACTTGATAAGCCCCTTCCAGTTCAGTATGGTATTTTTATCAGAGATGTGCTTCACGGCAATTTTGGTAAATCTTATATATATGGAAAACCTGCCATGGATCTGATCTTTGAACGTATGCCAGCGACTCTTGAATTAGTTGCTGTTGCAGCCTGTCTTGTACTGTGTATTGCCATTCCTTTAGGTGTATATGCAGGTGCTTATCCTAAGAGAGCCAGCAGCAAGCTTATTATGTCCGGTTCTATTTTAGGTATTTCTCTTCCTTCCTTCTGGGTCGGCATGATGATGATCTACATTTTTGCAGTTGTTTTAAGGCTGCTTCCGGCTTCCGGCCGTGGAAATACGGTAATGGTGGGAAATGTAGCTTTAAGTATTTTTGCTCCCGGTGGTATCCGTTATGTCATTCTTCCGGCAATAACACTGGCTCTGACCAATGTGGCTACCATGCTTCGACTGACCCGTTCCGGTATCCTGGAAAATATGCGTCAGGATTATATTAAATTTGCAAGAGCAAAAGGTGTTCCTGCCAAGTCCATTCTTTTTGGACATGCTTTAAAGAATGCGCTGATCCCGGTCGTTACTATTTTTGGTATGGATCTGGGAAATATGATCGCGTTCACCACCATCACAGAGACCATTTTTGCATGGCCTGGCATGGGCAAGCTGCTTATTGATGCTATTAATAAATCAGACAGACCTATTATCGTGGCTTATCTGATGGCAGCAGCCTGCATGTTTGTGGTGCTGAACTTTATCGTTGATATCTTGTATACACTCATTGATCCTAGAATTGAATTGAGGTGATGAACATGGAAGAGAAAGTAACCATTGAAAAAACAGGATGGTGGAAAAGCTTTTTAAAGTCTGAGTTTTTCTATCACTATAAACACAATATTCCAGCCATCATCGGAAGTATCCTGGTGGTAGTTGCAATCCTGGTTGCAGTATTTGGACGTTTCATAGCTCCGCAGAACCCATACGACCTGACTGCCATCAGTCTGGCAGATTCTTATCTTCCACCGGTATGGTTAGACGGCGGAAAAGCCGGATTCCTTCTGGGAAGTGATGAACAGGGCCGTGATATTTTAAGTGCCATTATCTATGGTAGTGCAAGTTCCATTATGATCGGTCTGGTAGGCATGATCTGCTCCTGTGCCATTGGCACCACACTGGGACTGTTAGCAGGATATTTTGGCGGCAAAGTAGATGCTGTTATCATGCGTATTGCAGATGTACAGCTGTCTTTCCCATCTATGCTGATCGCATTATTCATCATGTCCGTATTTGGACGGGGCGTTGGAAAACTGCTCATCGCCCTGACTATGGTAGGCTGGGTAACTTATGCAAGAACAGTCCGCGGCGAAACACTTTCCGTTAAAAAAATGGAATATGTGGAAGCAGCACGTACCATCGGCCTTCCAAACCGCATTATCATTATAAAACATGTACTTCCAAACGTTATCAATTCCATTATCGTTCTGGCGACCATCCAGATCGGAAGCTTTATCCTGACAGAGGCAACCTTAAGCTTTTTAGGTGTTGGTGTGCCGATCACACAGCCTTCTTTGGGACTGCTTGTAAAAACTGGTTTTGATGTATTGTTCTCAGGCCTGTGGTGGGCATCTGTGTTCCCAGGTCTGTATATCATGCTGATCGTATTCGGTATTAATCTTTTAGGTGACTTCTTAAGAGATGAGCTGAACCCGAATCTGAAATAGGAGGTGCGGTATGGAAGATAAAGTATTATTAGACGTACAGGGATTAAAAACATATTTCCACACCTTCAAGGGCGTGGTAAAAGCAGTAGATAATGTAAGCTTCAGCTTAAAAGAAGGTGAGATCTTAGGTATCGTAGGCGAGTCCGGAAGCGGAAAGTCTGTTACCAGTTTCTCTATCTTAAAGCTGGTAGAAGATCCAGGTGTGGTTGATGCAGACCATATCATGTTTGATGGAAAAGACCTGGCAAAGATCAGTGAAAAAGATATGTCAAAGATCCGTGGAAAAGACATTTCCATGGTATTCCAGGATCCTATGACATCTTTAAATCCTCTTTATACCATCCAGAGACAGATGGAAGAGGTGCTGATCCTTCATGAGCCACAGATGAACAAGGCACAGAGAAGAGAGCGCTGTATTGAGCTGCTCCATGCAGTAGGCATCCCAAATCCGGAAGAACGCTTAAAAGAATATCCAAACCAGTTTTCCGGCGGTATGCGCCAGCGTGTTATCATTGCCATTGCACTGGCTACCAATCCGAAGCTGCTGATCGCAGATGAGCCTACTACTGCCCTGGATGTTACCATTCAGGAACAGATATTAAAGCTTATGAAAAAGCTGGTGAAGGAGCATAATACCTCTCTGATGCTGATCACTCATGACCTGGCAGTTGTATCCCAGATGGTTGACAAGATCAATGTTATGTACTGCGGAAAACTGGTAGAGACCGGAAAGACAGAGGATATTATTTATCATAATGCACATCCATACACTGAGGGACTTTTAAATTCCATTCCAAAGCTGTATGAGGACAGAGACCGTCTGGACTATATTCCCGGTATGGTTCCAAATATGTTTGAGCTGCCGGAAGGCTGTTATTTTGCACCAAGATGCAAATACTGCCAGGAGATCTGCCGCCATGAAAAGCCGCAGATGCAGGAAGTGGGACCGGGCCATATGGCTGCATGTCACTTCCCACTGTTAAAGAAAAAAGAACAGGAGGAAGCATAAATGGAAACATCTGAGACACTCATTGAAGTGAAAAATGTATGTCAGGAGTTCCACCTTACAAAAGGCCTCCTGCAGTCCCTTCGTTTTGAAAAGGGAAAGCTTGTAAAAGAAGATAAAGTAGTCCATGCTGTAAATGATGTATCATTCGATATCTATCCGGGTGAAACTTTCTCTCTGGTAGGTGAGTCCGGATGCGGGAAATCTACGACAGGTAAACTGATCGATCATCTGATCACACCGGATTCCGGTGAGATCTGGTTTGAAGGAAAAGAAATCTCCAGACTTTCCGAGAAAGAAATGCGTCCGCTGCGTTCTGATATTCAGATGGTTTTCCAGGATCCGTACGGTTCCCTAAATCCGAGAATGAAAGTTCAGGATCTCATCGGTGAGCCACTTCTGATCCACACAAATATGAGTGCAGGAGAGCGTCTTAAGAAAGTACATGAACTTCTCGGCA
>OOBK01001186.1_pt1 | contig 14941 bp, 18 predicted proteins | sample 1671541 | NCBI WGS metagenome assembly OOBK01 (sample SAMN06348167, study PRJEB24527) | human gut metagenome | biome: human gut; feature: ankylosing spondylitis patient; material: feces | host: Homo sapiens | place: China | collected 2015-10 | reverse complement strand
TAGAACATCACCTTGCCATGGTGGGGGTCGCGGGTTCGAATCCCGTCTTCCGCTTTTTTTGTACCTTGATATATGGTATGAAGAATTTATAGTATAGTGATTATGGTGCGAAGGATATACCTGTTCCCATTTCGAACACAGAAGTCAAGCTTCGTAACGCTGAGAGTAGTTGGGGGATCGCCCCCTGTGAGGGTAGGACGTTGCTATACGAAAAGCAAGAGGTTTGGAAAAAACGAGGCCTCAAATCGAAAAAGCCGGGTGATTTGCAATCAATCGCAAATCTAATCCGACTTTTTTTCTTATGCATGACGGTCGCCTTCCATGATGGAAATAGCCGAAAACAGTTTGGCGGTAAATTTGACTGAGAGCCTGGCACGCTGATTTATCGGGCGCTGCATTTGGCAAAATCACTGTCGTTTACGGACATATCGAAAAAATAGAGCATTTGCCGTAGATCCGAAAGAATATTTTATATTGATTTTGCTTAATTATCCGATGATATTTTCGCGTATTTCTTTTTATATCAAAGCAATTAGCTGTTAAAACTTAAAGGATTTAAGATGAGTTTGGTTAACGTAATCTAATTGAGAAAAGCTCTCAATTAGATTCTTTTTTTAGTTCGTCTAAAAGCGCTTACATTGATTTTAAATGGCTTTATATTAGGCCATATGCGAACAATCAAAGAAAAAGCCTTGATTTTTAGGGCTTATTCGCTTAAATTAGATATAAGTTAGAAAGATTTAATGTGAGAAGATTTTTCTTTGAATTTGTACGAGGTGGGGGATTGAAATGACAGAAGAAAGCAAAACGATGTACTGTCATGGCTATGAACATGATGCTTGCGGCATGGGTTTTATTACCCAGATTGACGGTAAGCCGAGCCATGAACTCATTGAACGAGCACTTGTCATGCTTAGTCGAATGAATCATCGCGGCGGTACTGGCTCAGAACCTGATACTGGCGATGGTGCTGGTATTTTATTTGCTATGCCTGACAAGTTTTTTCAAAAATATGCTGAAGAACAAGAGTTTACGCTTCCGAGCCTAGGAGATTATGCTGTCGGCATGTTTTTCTTGCCGCAAAAAGAACAAGAAAAAAATGCCATGCTTGGCTCAGTCACGGCAGAAATTACGGCATCAGGATTTAAAGTCTTGGCGACGCGAAACGTTCCGTACATTTATGAAAATTGCGGACCTACTGCGCAAAAGGCCATGCCTGGATTTGAACAAGTCATTATTCAGCGTCCGGCCGATACCGAAGCAGGGCGTCCTTTTGAAGATCGTCTGTATCATTTGAGACGTCACCTTGAAAAGACATATTCTTCAAATGAATTTGCAATTGTCAGCCTTTCAAGCAAGACTCTTTGCTACAAGGGAATGCTTCATGCTTATCAAGTCGGTCAATTCTATCCTGATTTACATGATCCTGACATGTGTTCTGCGATTGCGCTGACTCATTCTCGTTTTTCAACCAATACTTTTCCTAGCTGGAGTCGTGCGCAACCTTTCCGTTTTATTGCGCACAACGGTGAAATCAACACTTTGAAGCGTGCTGAAAATTGGATGAAGAGTCATAATATTGAAGTTTACAATGAAGAAGACTCTGATTCTGCCAAATTGGAAAACTGCATGGAATATTTGTATCGCAATGGTCGTGATATTCCGCAAGCGCTTTTGATGATGATGCCTGAAGCCTGGAGCGATAAGATGAATCTTCCAAAGGAAGAAAGAGACTTCGATGAATACAATTCGTCATTCATTGCTCCTTGGGACGGTCCTGCAGCTCTTTGTTTCACCGATGGCACGCAAGTTGGTGCCATTTTGGATCGAAACGGGTTGCGTCCTTCTCGATACAGTCTGGTAAAAGGGAATTTTTTGATTACGGCTTCTGAATCAGGCGTTTACGATGTTGCACCTGAAGATATTATTGAAAAAGGAATCTTGGGTCCAGGAGAAATGATCTTGGTCGATACTTCCAAGGGACGTTTTTACAACACCAAAGAAGTCAAGGAATACTATTCAACTCAGCATCCATATGGCGAATGGCTCGAAAACAAGCAGGTTAAACTCAATGAATTGCCAGAAGCAGATATCGTTGAACACCTTTCTAAGCATGCATTGAAGACTCTTTGGCGTCGTCATGGATATACGGAAGACATTATTCGTGATTCCATCATTCCGATGGCGCAAAATGGCGAAGTTCCTGTTATTTCAATGGGATTTGACTCACCGTTGGCTGTTTTGAGTGAAAAGCCGCAGTCATTGTTTACTTACTTCAAGCAACAATTTGCGCAAGTCACGAATCCACCGATCGATGCAATTCGTGAAAAACAGATGATCGGTACTGAAATGTACTTGGGTGCTGACGGAGATATTTGCAAAGATGTTCCGGAAAATGCCAAAAAAATCAAGCTTGATTCTCCGATGCTCGTTAACGGAGAATTTGAAAGATTGCGTCATTTAAACGGCAAGGACGGCTTCAAGACGGGAGAGGTCTCATTATGCTACAGCAATGTCGAACGCCCGCACAGACTGCAACAGGCTCTTGAAGATTTGTTCCGTGATGCCGAAAGCAGGGTTGATGCCGGATGCAACGTTTTGATTGTCACGGATCGCGGTGCAACGCGTGATGATTTGGTTATTCCGGTTCTTCTGGCGGTTTCCGGCTTGAATAATTACCTTGTTCGAAAAGGCAAACGCGGTTTGGTGTCAATTGTTGCTGATACTTGCGAAGCATGCGAAGTGCATCATTATGCAACGCTGTTGGGATATGGTGCTTCTGCGATTCATCCTTACGGCGTATATGCAACGCTTGATTATTATGACCTCTCCGACAAGAAGGAAGCTTATCGTTCGGCTGCTGAAAAAGGAATCATTAAAATTATGAGCCGTATGGGTATTTCGACGATTGTTGGCTATCAGGGTGCCCAATTATTCGAAGCTGTCGGCATTTCAAAAGAAGTCGTTGACGAATACTTTACAGGTACGGTTTCACGTATCGGCGGGTTGACTCTTGATCAAATTGAAGAAGAGTATCTTGAACGCTACAAAGCTGCATTTGGCGAAAAAGCAAATGATGCTCTTCCGACGGATGGCAGTTTCAAGTATCGTTTTGAAGGCGAACATCACATGTTCAATCCGATGACGATGTATAAATTCCAACAAGCGGTCAAGACGGGCGACTACAAGCTTTACAAGGAATACGCAAAATTGATGCGCGATGAGGAATTGGAGCATCCTTCCACCCTCAGATCGATGTGGAATATCGAATCAGATCGAGATTCCGTTCCTTTGAGCGAAGTTGAACCAGTCAGCCAAATCGTCAAGCGTTTCAAGGCTGGAGCCATGAGTTTCGGTGCGCTCTCGAAAGAAGCACATGAATGCATCGCTCAAGCGATGAACGAACTCGGCGCAAAGAGCAACTGCGGTGAAGGCGGCGAAAATCGTTATCGTTTCAAGAAACAGCCTGACGGACGCGACATCAACAGTCGCATCAAGCAGGTCGCATCAGCGCGTTTTGGCGTTAATGCCGAATATTTGATGAGTGCTGAAGAAATCCAGATCAAAGTTGCTCAAGGTGCCAAGCCTGGTGAAGGCGGACAGCTTCCTGGTGCTAAAAACTTCCCTTGGGTTGCTGAGGTTCGCGGATCGGTTCCCGGCGTTCGGTTGATTTCTCCTCCGCCTCATCATGATATTTATTCAATTGAAGATTTGAAGCAGCTTATTTATGATTTGAAACAGATCAATCCTAGTGCTGCCGTTTCTGTCAAGCTTGTATCAAGCACAGGCGTTGGTACGATTGCGACGGGCGTTGTCAAATGCGGTGCGGACAAAGTCGTTATTTCAGGGTATGACGGCGGCACGGGTGCCGCTCCTCGAATTTCCGTGCGCGATGCCGGACTTCCATGGGAAATGGGAATTTCAGAAGCTCATCAGACGCTTGCGTTGAACAATCTGCGTCAGCGTACGACGATTGAAACTGATGGCAAGCTTATGACGGGTCGCGACATTGCCGTTGCAATCATGCTCGGTGCCGAAGAATTCAGCTTTGGTTCGCTTGTGTTGGTTTCAATCGGCTGCATCATGATGCGCGTCTGCAGCAAAAATACTTGTCCTACCGGTGTTGCTACGCAAGATCCTCGTTTGCGCAAATTCTTTAATGGCAAGCCGGAAGATATCAAAAATTGCATGCGTTTCTTGGCCGAAGATCTTCGCGAAGAAATGGCTGAACTTGGATATCGCACGGTCGATGAACTTGTTGGACATACGGAACATTTGAAACCGCGTTTTGTTGCCAAGGGCAAGGCAAAATCGCTTGATTTCGATCGCTTGCTCGGAACGTCGATCGGAATTTCACGCAAATCAAAAGATCCGTTTGCTCCAAAATCAGAGTGGCCAGACCTTAATGCCTTTGCGGAAAGCGCAATTCAAGAAAAGAAGGCGGTTGTTCTCAAGTCTTCAATCAACAATATTCATCGTGCTGCCGGGACGAGAATCGGTGGCTGGATTGCCAAGCGTTTCGGCAACAACGGTCTTCCTGCCGGGCATCTTAAATTTGAATATACAGGCGTTGCCGGTCAAAGTTTCGGTGCGTTCATGCCGCAAGGCTTGGAGCTTAAACTCATCGGTGAAGCAAATGACTATGTCGGCAAGGGATTGAGCGGCGGACGTTTAATCGTTCAGGCTCCTGCCAAGGCGAAGAAGATTTACAGCAACGCTCCGATCGTCGGAAACGTTGCCTGCTTTGGAGCTACTGGTGGTGAAGCATACTTCAACGGACGAACCGGTGAACGTTTCTGCGTTCGCAATTCCGGCGCAACGGTTGTTGCCGAAGGCATCGGTGACCATGGCTGCGAATACATGACCGGTGGCATTGCAGTCGTTCTTGGCTCAACCGGCTGCAACTTTGGTGCTGGAATGTCCGGCGGGGTTGCCTATGTTTACGATCCGGAAAAGAAGCTTGAGGACAACTGCAACATGGATATGATTGAGTTGTTCAAGCTTAATGAAAAAGGCGACGATTCCGTCTTAAAGGAAATTTTGGAAAAACATGTGAAGTTTACCGGTTCCGAAAAGGCCAAGAGCCTGTTGAACAACTGGAAGAAAGAACAAAAAAACTTTGTCAAGGTCTATCCTAAGGAATATCGTCATATCAATGAGATCATGGCAGAATGCGCCAAGAAGGGCACGCCTAAGGATCAACTTGAACAAAAGGCTTTCGATATTATTACGGCATCCAAGTAGAAAAGGAGAATTGAATTATGGCAGATCCATTTGGTTTTATGAAATATCCGCGTGTCAACAATCCGATTCGACCGGTTGCTGAACGTATCAAAGATTTTGAAGAAATGGAAAACGTTCTTTCAGTCGAAGAACGCAGAAAACAAGCAGCACGCTGTATGAATTGCGGCGTTCCTCACTGTCATGCCGGTCAATTTTATTCCGGTGGGCGTGCAGTCAGCGGCTGCCCGAATGATAATCTGATTCCTGAGTGGAACGATCTGATTTATCGTGAAGAAGACAAGCATGCTTTTGAAAGATTGACTTTGACAAATCCGCTCCCGGAATTTACCGGACTCGTTTGTCCTGCGCCTTGCGAAGTTGCTTGTAATGAGGCTTTGAACGGCAAGGGCATTACAATCAGAAACAACGAACGCTATATCATTGAAACGGCTTATGCGAACGGTTGGGTCAAGGAAAGCGGGATTCCTTTGCATCGCAACGGAATCAAGGTTGCAGTCGTCGGAAGCGGTCCGGCAGGATTGGCCTGCGCATGGCGATTGAATCAGCTTGGCTATGACGTGACCGTTTATGAGCGCGACGATCATCCGGGCGGATTGACGATGTATGGCATCCCGAATATGAAATTGCCTAAGGAAATCGTTGCTCGTCGTGTCAAAATCATGGAAGAAGTCGGAGTAAAATTCGTTTTGAACACCGAGGTCGGTGTCGACGTTTCCGGAGACGAATTGAAACGCGAGTATCAACGAATCGTTCTTGCGATTGGTGCCCGTCAAGCGCGTGATTTGAACGTTCCCGGGCGCGAATTGGAAGGCGTCCGTCTTGCGGTCGACTATTTGACTGATGCGACAAAGAGCGTTCTGAAAAACGGGACCAAGGCAAGCAAGGAACTTGAAGGCAAAAAAGTCATGGTCATCGGCGGTGGAGATACGGGCAATGATTGCATTGCAACGGCCATCAGACAAGGTGCGGCAGATGTCAAGCAGCTTGAAATTACTCGACGTCCGCCTTCAAAACGTCCGGCTGATAATCCGTGGCCTCAATGGCCACGCGTTGCCAAGACGGGATACGGTCAAGAAGAAGCCAACGAGTTATTTGAAGGCGTCTTGACTCAGTATGAAACCACGGCAGTTGGGTTTGAAGGCGTCGATGGGCACGTTTCAAGCGTGACGACATGTCATGCGCAACTCTTCAAGCCCGTTCCGGGAACTGAAGAAAAGCATCCGGTTGATCTTGTGCTTTTGGCAATGGGCTTTACGGGAGCACAAAAGCAATTCTTGGATGAATTCGGCGTAACTGAGGTTAACGACGATTATACGACAAATGACGAAAAAGTTTACGTCGCAGGCGATGCTCGCCGTGGACCGAGCCTTGTAATTTGGGGCATCCACGAAGGGCGCATGGCAGCTGAAAAAGTCAATGAGGCTTGCAAAGCGGCTGCCCATGCCGAATAAGCGACATGTTCGGCATAAGACACTAACATCATTTGGCAATCAGGACTTAAGAGGTTTGGTCCTGATTGCTTTTTTGTTACGAAAATTTTGGGATGTGATGCAAAGTGAAATCAAAAATTAAAAGGCTAAATCAACTCTGAATTTTTCAGCAAACAAAAAGAGCCTTAAATTTCTTCAAGACTCCTTTAGCATTATTCGATGCAGGAAGCTAAAAGCTACCAGTCCACAAGCGAGGACAGTTTCTTACGGCAGCGGTTCAAGGCATTATACGTCTTTTGATCGGAAATCCCTAAATTTCTTGCTGTTTCTTTAACTGAGATCGTATTCAGCCAATCAACCAAAACGCTACTTTCCAAAGACGTTAATTTGCCTGGGCGTTTTGGCCATTACCTGCTCAAGCGCAATTTTGGCTTCAATTTCGCTGAAAGTATTTTCAGAGATAAATGAATCGTCATCGCCGCAGATTGAATCGAGCGGAACTGCCAGCACGTTTCCCATGCGTTTATTAGCCGTTTCTTCACGCTTCAACGTCGTCAGCCGATTATACAAGCTAGCCTTGAAATAGCAGCCGTAAGTTGCTTTCGTCGTTGTCTGATTGTAGCTGAGAGCCGTAGAGCAACAGATAATATAAGCCTCTTGAAGCAAATCGTCCCGATCCAAAGTTCTGAAATGAAACGAATTGATCGCCCTAATAACCAACGGATTGTATTTTGCAAACAGCTCTGCCAATGAGTCCTCGCAATGGTACTCCTTAAATCGTCGAAGCAATTCTTTAGTTGCTTCATCTTTGTTTTGAGTCATGATAATGCCCCCTTATAAATATTCCTGTCGTGACTTGAATGTCACGAATATAATATAATTCTTTTTAAGTGTTTTGTCAGCGTTTTTTCATCTTAAAATACCATTTTTAATAATTGTGTAATATTAAAGAAATAAAGTAACAACTAAGTCTGTTTTTTTGTAAAAAATGAATTTGACAATTTTATCATGAAACGGTGGTGAATAGTCTTATCGGTTTCTGGTGTAGTAAGTTTGAAGAGACTTCTTAATCACTCAATTTTAGAGAATTGGAGCTCCAAATTGATTAAAAAGTCTATTGAGACTTATTTTGTTTCGTGAGTACAGAGATTGTGTAAGGAACTTTAAAAAGATAATACGAAATCAAAAAATTGCAATAGGGGGGCTGTATTAGGAAAGTATGATGAAACCGAAGAAAAGGAAGTCTTATTTGCCAGAAAATCATTATCTAAGGTCGTAAAATACTCCTTAGAGGAACGTTCAAATAATAAATCAGTTCCGATTATAGAGGTGGTAGAAAATGAATAAGAAACCGTATTCTGACAGAAGATGGCACGACGCTGATTTTGAAACTGTAATGAACCTTAAACCGCTTAAGCATTCAGGAGAGTATAAGAAAAATGCAAAGGAATTTTTCAGCGGGCTGTTTGGCAGAGAATTCAAGGATGAAGACTTGCCAGAAGAACTGAGACCTGCAAAAGCAAATGACAAAGATAACGAAGACGACAAGTAGCAAATAATATTCAAGACGGGGTCAACCGTTTTTTTTTATGCCCTTTAACCACTACGGCGTTGAGTGGTGTCAGTGGACTGCAGAGCCAAAGGCATGTCGGACGTGCGCAGAGTATGCCGGACATAACGGCGGTGTTTACCGTGTCAAGGACGTGTCTACACTGCCTGCACATCCTAACTGCCGGTGTGCACTGTCTGCGTACTGGAAAGATGAAGAAAAGTTTGCAAGTGGAGCTCTAGACGGAGAAAGTCGCCGTGGTCAAGAACACGCGCGTAGATTTTATAATGAGTTAAGGAATTCCAACCGTAAAGATTTAATAATGAAAATTTTTAAATCATCCAAGATGAGTAAAACGATTGTTTCATCATCTTTAAAGCACGTTTTAGATTCGAAATATGATTTAATTTACGATGGCGAAATTAAACACATGAATTTTGTTCCTGACTATGATATGGCCGAAAGTGCAAAACGTTTGCGTATTGGAAATCCTCTGAAACATGATATAATTACGCTAAAACACGAGGCTTTAGAAGCCGATTTAATGGATAAATAAGGGATATACTTATAGCAAAGCCCATAGAATTGCAAATATAACTATGGCAAAGCATTAAAGGAATGGAAGGAGGGTAAGGCATGAATTTTTTAGGATACGAATTGAAGAAGGACCAGAAAGAGAGATGGGTTTATTCTGTTTTTTCTGATTTTGAAGAAGCAACAGTTACTGTTGAAAAACATAGTTATAAAGCTGATATTACGGATATGCCTTACACCTTTTGTAATGTTTACTCTAAAGAGCATGTTATATCTACGCTTGTTAATATTTTGAAAGAATATCCCGGAATTGAGTCGTGCGCTATGGGGAGTGGCTAATTATGAGTAATAATGACTATTTTTCAATTGCTTATAAAATTTTATCATATTTGAAATATTGTTATGAAAATGGTGTTGATGTAGATGTGGATGTTCTCTCACCTGGTACACTCAATATTTCGAACAGGCAATTTTATCAAACGTTGTCAATGCTTTCGGATGATGGCCACATTAAAGGTGTACGGATAACATCAACGACAAGTGGCAGGATTGTAACTGGTATAAGCAAATTGGAAATTACAAGTTCCGGGCTACAATATCTTTAGGGTTACATAATCACCCAACTAATATTCCGCCAACTGGTTCGGATTTTATGGCGGCAGGATATCGTGGTTATAGATTTGGACTTATAATTTGTCACAACGGGGATCTTTATAAGTATAAAATTGAAAAACCGTTTCAAAAACATGTTTTTGACAAAAATGTTGAAGGATATATTAGCCCGCCTTATAATTTAGACGTGGAGAAGGCTTTCGATAAAGTTATAGGTGAGCTAGAAAGGTTTGGTGTGAAATGCGAAAAGCTATGATTGAAGAAATGCTTGAAAAGGCAATGTGCTATGATGGCAAAGTAATAAAAGACACACTTCATCCGATTAGTGAGTTTCTTCCGAAGGGTGAACAACCTCTTACGTCTGAAGAAAATGAATATATTGATAAAAGATTGTTTGAAGAGTCAGAAAAAATGACAGAATGGCCAGAAGTAAATGTAGGTTAAGCATTCACATAAATAACGTGGGTGCTTTTTTCTGATTTTGAAGAAGCAACGGTTACTTTAGTTACGAATTTAGATAATGCAATTGATAAACTGTCTAAGTATTCTAGCAAGCCCCCTCTTTATCGTTCCTACAGTAACGTTTTAGGCTTTGACAGCATGAAGTTTGCGATTGATGTTGGAAATAAAGAGGTTTTAAGCGATTCGGCTTTTTTCTCTACTTCAACAGATATTTATGACCCGAACGATGATCTGAGAGTTATCATCTTAAAAAGCAAATCGGGAGCAGTATTAGGAAAGTACGATGAAACCGAAGAAAAAGAAGTTACGTTTTCTAAAAATACAGTTTTTAAAGTGGTAAAATGTTACACTGAAAGACGTGAAAATGATAAAATGGTTCCGATTATCGAGGTGACTGAAGTTGAATAAAAAGCCTTACTCTGATAGGAGATGGTATGATGGTGATATTGAAGCCGTTAAACGATTAAAGCCCCTTAAGCACTCAGAAGAGTATAAGAAGATGGCAAAAAAGTTTTTGAGCGAGCTATACGGTAAGGAATTAAAAGATGAAGACTTGCCGGAAGAACTGAGACCTGCAAAAGCAAATGACAAAGATAACGAAGATGACAAGTAGCAAATAATATTCAAGACGGGCCAACCGTCTTTTTTATGCCCTTTAACCACTACGGCGTTGAGTGGTGTCAGTGGACGGCGGAACCAAAGGCGTGTCCTGCGTGTGCAGAGTATGCCAGGTATAACGATGGTGTATATCGCGTCAAGGACGTACCGACACTACCTGCTCATCCTAACTGTCGGTGCGCACTGTCTGCATACTGGAAAGATAAAGAAATAATGGCTGACGAAAAATACATGAAATATCATCCGATAAAAATAGATTCTGTAAATAAAATTCCAATTAAATTTAAATCATATTCAGTTATCGCAAAATGCAAAGATGGTATTATAACACAATATAGGCTTTATGATGAAAAAGGCAATGCTAGCGTCGATTTCGGTTTAACTAATCATGGCAATTCCAAACATCATAAAATTGTTCCGCATAAACACGAATGGCATTTAATTACCGAAAAAATGGTGTAAAATACATTAGAGATAAAAATAAAGATGTTCCACTAACGGAAAGAGAATCGGAATATTTGGAAAGGTGGCGTAAGTATGACGATAGATGACTTAAAGGATTCAATGAACATGTGTATGGAAATTACATTTGTTTATAAGAAAAAGGAGTTTTTTTCTTGAACCTGATGAAAATTCTGACAAGTGGTTGTTCTTTCAGCAGGGGAAGGAAGATCCTGAATATTTGAGCTACCAAGGAGTGATTAATCTAAAAATAGATGGTAAATCGCTTTCTGAAGTGCTTCCTATGTGTACTTACGTTAATTATTGATTAACAAATATATTCAAGACGGGTCGACCGTCTTTTTTTATGCCCTTTAACCACTACGGCGTTGAGTGGTGTCAGTGGACGGCGGAACCAAAAGCGTGTCCTACCTGCGCATCCTAACTGTCGGTGTGCACTGTCTGCGTACTGGATAGATGAAAAGAGTAATGCTGAAGTAGTTAGATTAAAGAGAAAGAAAAATACTGAAAAGCGAGTTACTATTAATAAAGAAAAACAACGTAAACTAACGGCTGAATTCAGAAAGAACGGTGGCAAGGTTTGGCAAGGTAGCGAAGCTGAACACTATTTGAAAAGCCGAGGAGCTGCCGCGATGACTTTAGGTGATGCAACGATTGTATTACAAAATAAACCTACGATAAGTGAAGTTTTAGAAGAATTGTACCATATTGAACAATTTAAAAACGGAGAAATAGATGACGATATTTCTAAATATAAGGCAGAGATAGAGGCGCAAAATTACTTGTTATCAGTAGAAAAGATGTATAATATACCTAGAAGAGAGATAGAAGAAACTAAAAGAAATTTGAATTACTGGAAAGGGAAGCTGGAAAATGAAAATAAGTGAAGTATATAATACCTCTTTTTCGACTGTAATTGTAACTGATAATAAGCTTCCAGAGAAGCTTCTAGGGAATTTGGTAGTAATAGATAATAGAAAATATAAAGTTACAGGAGTGCCAACTAATGATAATTATTCATTTATGATTGATGAAATGGAAAATTTTAAAGTAGGACAAAAAGTTGAGTTTATTTTATAAGCATTCACATAGAATAATGTGGGTGCTTTTTATTTTTGGAGGAAATTATGGATAATGGAAAATTTATAGATATATGTAAAAATGAAGTGGTTAAATATACTAATGATCATTTAGATAAAACAGATGGTAAACAGATTAGTTCAGATGATGTTTATGTAGTTTGGTTAACTAAGGTTTTACAAAGTAATAAAGCTTTATTATCAACTACATTGTTTGATGGTATGTATTATGAATTAACATATAACGAAGATAAAAACGAATTGTACATTGATGTGTACAAAAAGTTTGAAAATAAAGGATTAGTATTGGACGACTAGCAATAGCCGTCTTTTTTATGCCCTTTTTCCGAGTTGCAGGGCTAAAAGAACAACCGAGACCACAGGCTCCCAGGCCTTAAAACGCGAGGTACATCATGGATAACGATGCAACAGTAACAGATACAATAGCTGACGTAAAGGCAACGGCAACTGCCCCGGTACATACGGCTGACGAGTCGGAAAAGACTGAACCGGAACAGAAGAAGGTTGACGCCGACGAGATTGTCAAAAAGCTCCAGAAACGAATCGGAGCGGAACAGTCCAAGAAGAACAGCTACAAGCAGCAGCTGGAAGAAGCGCTTGACAAGATTAGGCAGCTTGAATCCGGCAAATCAGTCAAGGAACTGTCCGACAAGGATAAAGCCAAAAAGGATACAGAAGAGAAAGACAAGCGAATCGCGGAACTCGAGGCACAGATTGCGCACCGCAAAACGCTTGACGAGACAGATCAGGTTCTCCGCGATTTCGGTCTGTCGGTCCCGTCTGACGTCCTCGGCTTCCTTGTTTCGGACAACGCGGATACAACATACGCAAACGTCAAGGCCTTTATCGACTACACGGAATCTGTCAAAGTCTATTGACAATACCGCGAACAAAGCCTTAGAACTCGCGTCTCAGCACCAAGATGAGGAGGTAAATAATGAGAAATCTAAATAGAAAGTTGCTCTTAAGTCTAACCATTCTGGTTGGGCTTTTTTTAGTGCCAATAAGTGTGAACGCTGTTAGATATTATGGGGTTGATAGTTCTAGGTATCAAGGTAACACTATTGGATCTATCCAGGGCAACGGCTAAAGGTAACTGGGAATGGATATGCTCAACGAGCCTACGCAGTGCGCCGTGGTGACACGTTGAGCAGCATTGCTAGTCGGCTTGGCGTATCACTAAGTTCACTGGCTAATCGCAATCACATCATCAATCCAAATTTAATTTTTGTTGGGCACCGGCTTAGTTATTGATGCATTATAACGTTGTGTGAAAATACCCAGGCAGGTCCTGACAGCAGCTGACCAGTTTGGCAACTGCACCAGCACCAGAGCACCCCCCGTTTTTCGGGGGTATTTTTTGTGCAAAAAATAAAGGCTCTGCATTTTGACAGAGTCTTGTATTCATAATGGTGCATAAAAATTCTTAAGAAAAATCCATCCCCAGGGTTACAGACAACAACAGGACAACACTTTAAACAATCATAGATAATCATAAAAAAATAAAACACCGACTTAACGGTGTTTTAAAATCATAAATCATTATAAAATGTTACAAGAAAGCCACTTACCGGCTTGATATATGTTGATATATCAACGTTTATAAGAGGAAATGTCACCAAAGTGTCACCAAGGTTCAAAATTTGATACTATTCTGCTATCCGATGGCTTGTCTCGATTCCAACATTATTAAGGATATTTTCGATGTCGTCATCCGCTTTTTGTCTCAGTTCATCGATTAAGTACGCATATCTGCGAGTAGTTGTTGTCAAATCAGAATGGCCTAGTCTCTTGCTGATGGCGTATATATCCACACCTTTGTATAAGAGCAGGGCAACGTGGCTATGTCTAAGAGCATGGAAGTGATAGCTTGGCTTATTTATGCCTAACTGCTGCAAAGATTTCCGAAGCGTTTTGTTGCACCCTGCCGATGTAGGTATAGTTCCAGAAGCATTACAGAATACCATTTCGGAGCGATTGAATTTTAGCTGAGCGATGATATCAAGCAGCTTGCTGTTAACCCTGATGATTCTGGTTGATGATTCGGTCTTGGTTGGGATATACTTCTTCATCACAAAATCCCAGGCCTTATTGATGTCAATCGTCTTCCAGTTGAAATTGATATCGTCCCATGTCAGCGCTGCTATTTCCTGTAACCTCATTCCGGTCATGATAGCTGTATAAATCATATAGTAGCTGGTATATCTTGGGTCTAATTTACTTTCAAGGTATGCAGCCAACTTGTTTATTTCATCAACATTAAGATAATCGACTTTGTGTTCTCTGTCAGAATTCCAGACCAGTTCAACGTTCTGTGTAAAATCCTTAGTGATCAGGTCGTCAAGAATAGCGGACTTGACACACGATCTGATGATGGAGTTGGTCTTCTTGACAGATTCAGGAGCGTGGCAAGCTCCGTACTCATTGATAAACCTCTGGTAATCTCTGCGTGTAATTTCATCAATTTTCCTAGAACCATAAAACTCGGTGAGTTTAGATTGAATTACCCTATATTTACCGGCCGTGATGTAAGATATTTTGTTTTCTTTGTATGTTCGGAACCATTCGTCAAAATACTGTGCGAACGATACAGATTTATCGGTGATTGTCGAATCGTCTTTTTTTATCTCCATGGATCTGGCCCATCGGCTAGCTTCGGCTTTCGTGGAAAATCCAGCTTTAGATTTGAATCGTCTTGTTCCAGTGGAATCATACCAAGACACACGAACTCTCCATTTATCGTTTAATTTAGTTATAGATGCCATGATGATTCACTCCTTTATAAATGAAAACTTATGTTCTTTTGTGCGTATTTTTAAACCCGCCTAAATTGACGGGCTTAAGTTATAATTAATGATTCTATGCAAAATAATAAATTTGCTTCCTAGTATAGAGGCTATAGTTTCTTTTATAAATGAAACATCTTTTTT
>OOBK01001158.1_pt1 | contig 15229 bp, 18 predicted proteins | sample 1671541 | NCBI WGS metagenome assembly OOBK01 (sample SAMN06348167, study PRJEB24527) | human gut metagenome | biome: human gut; feature: ankylosing spondylitis patient; material: feces | host: Homo sapiens | place: China | collected 2015-10 | reverse complement strand
AAATCAGCATTATTTACTAAATATCAATCAGTTAATTTTTAGAACTGCCCTTATACGATTACTATAACAGATGCGGAAATCTAACCCGAAAGGGGTTAGAACAAAAGGAAATAGGCTACCTTATCGTGATAGATAAAGATGGTTCTTTCATTAGAATAGAAAGTAGAATGAAAGATAAAAAGACCGCTCAAACATTTGTTGTATTACAAACGATTAAGCGTAGTGGTAAAAAATACGTTCCAAATCATCTTTGGGACAATTATGAATACGTCATTGGAGGTTCAAATGAAAGTTCTAAAAAAAATAGAACTTTCATTAATATGATAGAAACATTTAAAGAGCGTACGATTAATGACAGCTATTTAGACGCAATATCCAAATTCTATAAAAACAATGATGACATAGAAGAAACGATAAAAAATGATCCATTATACGAAGAAATGCGTAAGTCCAACAAAAACATATCGTTTCTGTTACAAGGTGAGTATAAGATTGCAGCAGAAAACAAGGCTGTATGGGATTTAGTTTTGAATCAAAATAATGTTGGCATAAATGGAACATGTTTAATAACCGGGCAGAATAACTTAATTGCAAGACTTCATACCACAATAAAATTAACAAAAGATACGGGTCCTTTAGTTTCTTTTAAAACAGATCGCGGTTATGACTCTTATGGAAAAGAACAGGGCTACAATGCTCAAATTAGTGAAGATGCAGAATTTGCCTATACCACAGCTCTTAATGCTATGCTGCAAAAAGGGTCGCATAACAAGTTTGGTGTAGGTAATCGTACCTTCGTTTTTTGGGCTTCTTCCAATGCCGAGGCAGCAGAACAGACGGAAGAGAGTCTGTTCGATCTATTAGGTTTTGCAGACGAAGAGCAGGATGACCCAAATGCAAGAATAGAGCAAGTGCGTAAAGTCTTTACTTCCATTTATTCTGGAACTTTGAAGACTTCATTGGACGACCGCTTCTATATACTTGGACTCGCTCCAAACTCTGCCAGAATTGCCGTTGTGTATTGGTCTGAATGCTCTTTAAAAGAATTTGCAGAAAAGATTCTTCGTCATTTTGACGACATGGAGATTATAGATACTCGTAAAGACGGGAAACCATATATGGGAATAAAGAGCATGCTTGCAGCTGTCACTCTTAACGGAAAGCAATCTGAAGCTACACCTAACCTACCAGAGGCTGTTGTCAAGAGCATCTTTCAAGGAACACCATATCCATTCACGTTGTTCTCAGCATGCATCCGCAGAATAAGAGCAGAGTCAGGAAATAAAGATAATAACGCTATTCGCATAGCTCGTATGGCAATCATTAAAGCTTATCTTAACAGAATAAATGATAACAATAAAAAGATAAACACTATGTTAGACAAAAGTAACACAAATCAAGGTTACCTCTGCGGTCGCCTCTTTGCAGTTCTTGACAAGATTCAAGAAGATGCAAATGGAATCAGAAGCATTTGTGAAAGATACATGAATGCTGCAAGTGCAACACCTGCTTCGGTGTTTGCCACTATCCTCAATCTTTCTTACCATCACATGGAGAAACTGACTAACGAAAGCAGAAAAATATTCTATGAGAAGATGAAGCAAGAAATCATCGACAAGATTCCTGCAACCGGCTTCCCTGCACATCTTGACCTTCAAGACCAAGGCAGATTCTTTATAGGATACTACCACCAAAGACAAGACTTCTTTACTAAAAAAGAAGATGAAAACAAGAACTAAAATAATAACATTTAAATTATAAACAATATGGCTGAAATTAATAACAGAATCGATTTCGTTTACCTGTTTGATGTACAGGACGGTAATCCCAACGGTGATCCTGATGCAGGAAACCTTCCTCGTGTTGATGCTGAGACCGGAATGGGCTTGGTAACAGACGTTTGCCTGAAGCGCAAAGTTCGCAACTACGTTCAAGTAGCAAAAGATTTGTCAGACGGTTATGATATCTTCATTAAGGAGAAGGCGGTTCTTAACAGCGAGATAGACAAGGCTCATGATGACGAAGATGTGAAGAAGGCTAAAGACAAGACTGCAGCAGCTCGTCTATTCATGTGCAAGAATTATTATGACATCCGTACATTCGGAGCGGTCATGTCCACGGGTAAGAATGCTGGTCAGGTAAGAGGCCCCATCCAGTTTACCTTTGCTCGTTCTATTGATCCAATAGCAACAGCAGAACATTCTATCACCCGAATGGCTGTGGCTACAGAAAAAGAAGCAGAAAAACAAAATGGCGACAACCGAACTATGGGTCGCAAGGCTACAGTTCCTTACGGGCTCTATGTCTGCCATGGTTTTATCTCAGCAAGTCTTGCCAAGCAAACGGGCTTCTCGGAGGAAGACTTGGAGCTATTCTTCGAGGCATTAAAGAACATGTTCGACGTGGACCGTTCTGCTGCACGTGGACTGATGAGCGCACAGAAACTCATCGTGTTCCGTCACGATTCGGTTCTTGGCAATGCTCCAGCCAACAAATTGTTCGACTTGGTGAAAATCAAGAAGAATACGGAAGCCGCACCAAGATCGTTCAGCGACTATGTTGTTTCGATAGACAAGGACTCTGTTCCTAACGGCGTTACCGTTGAAGAATTGATTTAGTATAACATCATGTATACTGAAGACGAAATGCTCATGTTGTCGGGGATACAGCACTTTATGTTCTGTCCCCGACAATGGGCTTTGATACATATCGAACAGCAATGGGCTGAAAACAAACTGACGACAGAAGGTCAGATTCTGCACAAGAACGTAGACAATCCCTTCTATCGTCAGAAAAATGGTGATGTCATCACGCTTCGCTCTCTTCATATTGCCTCAAAAGAATTGGGACTATATGGCATAACGGATGCGGTAGAACTTGTTCCTACTGATTCAGCAGAAGATGCCATTACTCATAACCGATACAAAGGTTACTGGAAGCTATACCCTGTGGAATATAAAAGAGGACATCCTAAACCTGATGAAAGGGACGAGGTGCAATTGGCAGCACAGGCAATGTGCCTGGAGGAGATGTATGGCATTAACATCCCATACGGAGCTTTGTATTATGATGAAGTAAAGCGTAGAGAAACTATCTCTATTTCTGAATCGTTGAGAAATACCACCATTCGGTGTGCCAAGCAAATGCACGAGGTCTTCAAGTCCGGTGAATTGCCAAAAGCCAACAAACAGCGTCATTGCAAGAATTGTTCGTTAATAAATATATGTATGCCGGAGATGAATGATTGCGTAAAAGTGTCAACCTATTTAAACAATAACCTATATGAGGATATTACTTAACACATTATACATAACCACACCTGAAGCCTATCTCAGCAAAGACGGGCTTAATGTAGTAGTATCCGTTAAACAAAACGAGATATTCCGAATTCCTATTCACAATATAGAACAAATTGTAACCTTTGGATACATGGGTGCAAGCCCGGGACTCATGAAACTATGCGCTGACAATAATGTGTCTCTAACTTTCCTTTCACCACAGGGAAGATACATAAGTCGTTCTCAAGGACCGACAAAAGGAAACGTTTTGCTAAGAAAAGCACAATATAAAAATTCTGATGAACCAAACTATGCATTACATATCAGCAAGCTATTCATCGGAGGAAAAATTCAGAACTACCGTAATATTCTGCGTCGTTTTATTCGTGACAATGGAGATGATGCTGATATAGCAGAGGTTGCAGAGAAATTGCTAAGATGTAAAAGAAAGGTTCTGAATGCAGATTCGATTGATAGTGTGAGAGGTATAGAAGGAGAAGCTGCTACTTATTACTTCAGTGTTTTCTCTCGTCTTCTACTCAATCAAAAAGAAGATTTTGTGTTTGAGGGGAGAAATCGTCGCCCTCCCAAAGATGCTATCAATGCTTTGCTTTCTTTCATATATACTCTGATATGTAATGATATGACGGCAGCTTTGGAAACTGTAGGTTTAGATCCATATGTTGGTTTTATGCATACGTTACGACCGGGACGCGCATCATTGGCATTGGATATGATGGAGGAATTAAGAGCATATTTAGGAGACAGATTAGTTTTGTCTTTAATAAATAGGAAACAAATCACAATAAAGGATTTTATCAAGCAGGGTGACGAAGGCATTGTTATGACAGATTCCTGTCGTAAGACCATAATTTCTGCTTGGCAAAATAAGAAAAAGGAGCAGATAACTCACCCTTATCTGAATGAGAAAGTAAGTATAGGGCTTCTTCCTTATATTCAATCAATGTTGTTGGCGAGATTTATCCGTAAGGATATTGATGATTATCCCGTATTTTTAATCAAGTAGCTTATGTTTGTACTAATTACTTATGATGTAAATATCACATCACCTCATGGTGCGAAACGATTACGTAATGTAGCAAGGGCATGTATAGATTATGGGAAACGTGTCCAAAATTCTGTTTTTGAATGTATTCTAACAGAAACTCAGTATGTAATATTGAAAAATAAGCTCAATGGTATTATAGATACGGAGCAAGATAGTATTAGGTTTTATATGTTAGGGAAAAATTGGAAAAATAAGGTGAAAACAATAGGAAAAGATATTGGAATAGACTTTACAGGAGACCTAATCATATAACAAGGTGCGAACCTTTAGCTTTGCATAAAATGCTAATAGGTTCGCACACGCAGGTAATCAATGAATTATACTTATTTATAGAAATATCAATGTTTTAATTGTGTTATTTTGAAGACTTCCGCAAAAATTGTAACTTTGTAGAGTGATATTCAGACATTTGCTGAATACACGGTCGCACCCTATGTGGGTGCGTGGATTGAAACAAATCCTCTACAATTACGGTAGCATCAAAATAATGTCGCACCCTATGTGGGTGCGTGGATTGAAACCATGTATGGCAAATGTTGCTCGAAGCCTCATAGAGTCGCACCCTATGTGGGTGCGTGGATTGAAACCTCCTCTATATGTCTCCAAACGCACGACACGGGGTCGCACCCTATGTGGGTGCGTGGATTGAAACAGTCCTTTTACTTTCGCTGTCAACAAGAAGATGTCGCACCCTATGTGGGTGCGTGGATTGAAACACCACGCTGTCCTTAACGATAGTTACGTCACTATGTCGCACCCTATGTGGGTGCGTGGATTGAAACGCGCTTCGGCTGAAGGTTAAGTATGCAAAACAGCGTCGCACCCTATGTGGGTGCGTGGATTGAAACTGGATTAAACTGTCGCTGAATATCCAGCAGGACATGTCGCACCCTATGTGGGTGCGTGGATTGAAACTCGATTTGGGCATCAACAAGTTGATTTTGAGGAGTCGCACCCTATGTGGGTGCGTGGATTGAAACCGGATGGCTGCGCTCAAAATGTCAGCTGTCGGTAGGTCGCACCCTATGTGGGTGCGTGGATTGAAACACCAGTACCAGAATCGACATCCGCAGTATCAGAGTCGCACCCTATGTGGGTGCGTGGATTGAAACCTCCACATAGGCTATTTAATTTTAATAGATAAAGTCGCACCCTATGTGGGTGCGTGGATTGAAACATTAACAGAACGAGAAACAAGATTTACAAAACCGTCGCACCCTATGTGGGTGCGTGGATTGAAACGCAATTCTGACCCTAAAGTATTAGGTAAGGAGGGGTCGCACCCTATGTGGGTGCGTGGATTGAAACTGCTTTTTTGGAGCAGATTGTTAGTTGCATGAGGTCGCACCCTATGTGGGTGCGTGGATTGAAACTTTCGTGGATTGATGTCAATAATAATTACTACCGTCGCACCCTATGTGGGTGCGTGGATTGAAACATCTTTTAAAGGCTTGATTATATTGTGAAACGATGTCGCACCCTATGTGGGTGCGTGGATTGAAACAAGACAGATAGATAAAGGTTTGAAGACTTGGCGTCGCACCCTATGTGGGTGCGTGGATTGAAACTTATGTAGCTTCGCAGCCTAACCCCGAACATTACGTCGCACCCTATGTGGGTGCGTGGATTGAAACTTAATTTATATCAAGTTGGCGACATATTATAAAGTCGCACCCTATGTGGGTGCGTGGATTGAAACTTTACAATAAGAATGGTACACCTAAACGGCATCGTGTCGCACCCTATGTGGGTGCGTGGATTGAAACTGGATAATACGAAGAAGTACCAGAAGTAGAGAAGGGTCGCACCCTATGTGGGTGCGTGGATTGAAACTTTGAAACCGTTGACCGAAAGCTATGACACTAAGTCGCACCCTATGTGGGTGCGTGGATTGAAACTGGAATATTGGCTATACACATGTCGCCTGTCGGTGTCGCACCCTATGTGGGTGCGTGGATTGAAACTGACGTATGTAGCCGACTTTGACGAGGTGGAAATGTCGCACCCTATGTGGGTGCGTGGATTGAAACTGCAAATACATACGAGCAAACGAGGGCGTAGGCATGTCGCACCCTATGTGGGTGCGTGGATTGAAACAAATAGTAAGGAGTTGGCGCAATATCAACACGCGTCGCACCCTATGTGGGTGCGTGGATTGAAACTTACGGAAATGCGTTGCATAAAACATGAGGAAAAGTAGTCGCACCCTATGTGGGTGCGTGGATTGAAACCTCCATTGCCAGAATGTTACACGGAAGCAAACGGTCGCACCCTATGTGGGTGCGTGGATTGAAACAAGGCGATTTCTTTAATTACTTTAAAACCGATCAGTCGCACCCTATGTGGGTGCGTGGATTGAAACTATACCGATAGTAATAATTTTTTGGCTGCTCAGTCGCACCCTATGTGGGTGCGTGGATTGAAACGTAAGAATTTTGTACAGGCTTCATCCAATTCTGTCGCACCCTATGTGGGTGCGTGGATTGAAACCCGTGTTGATAATAATGGTGTTGTTAGGGTTGTGTCGCACCCTATGTGGGTGCGTGGATTGAAACATGCGCAAAATCAACTTTAGCGGAAGACTCCAGCCAGTCGCACCCTATGTGGGTGCGTGGATTGAAACAGAAATGCAAAGTTTGTCTACCATCTTATAATCAGTCGCACCCTATGTGGGTGCGTGGATTGAAACTTTATTGTTGATCGCGATGGCTGCCAAAGCGATCAAGTCGCACCCTATGTGGGTGCGTGGATTGAAACTGAAATATTAAAACAATCTTGAAATAAATTAAAGTCGCACCCTATGTGGGTGCGTGGATTGAAACAGTCTAATAATTATGGCTTTATGTTTCCTAATTTGTCGCACCCTATGTGGGTGCGTGGATTGAAACATAAGCAGAGCGAGCAGAAATCAACACTGGGTAGTCGCACCCTATGTGGGTGCGTGGATTGAAACCCATAATCTGTAAAGTATTAAAGTTGTTATAAGTCGCACCCTATGTGGGTGCGTGGATTGAAACGTCGCTATTGTTGCAAGCGCGAGCAAAATAGATAAGTCGCACCCTATGTGGGTGCGTGGATTGAAACCCAGCATAGGCACCAAGATGTTCACCAGTACCAGTCGCACCCTATGTGGGTGCGTGGATTGAAACAAAAGGCAATACTAAACCAAGATTGCCAAAGGTCGTCGCACCCTATGTGGGTGCGTGGATTGAAACAGTATTAGCAACATTAAGAGCAGCAGCAGTATTACGTCGCACCCTATGTGGGTGCGTGGATTGAAACTTACTGATAAGCGTATATATCACGATGTATATGAGTCGCACCCTATGTGGGTGCGTGGATTGAAACTCACGAGTAAGTCCGAAATAGTCATAATACGCTTGTCGCACCCTATGTGGGTGCGTGGATTGAAACCTTATGAAGCATGGCTACACCTACAGCTCAATGTGTCGCACCCTATGTGGGTGCGTGGATTGAAACGCAGGAGTGTCGAAATGCTATTGCAGCGTTGCAGGTCGCACCCTATGTGGGTGCGTGGATTGAAACTACAGAATAGCCTTGTGAATGCTCAACGTAAAAGTCGCGCCCTATGTGGGTGCGTGGATTGAAACGGCATTGTCACCCACGCCTTACCGCCTTGCAAAGTCGCACCCTATGTGGGTGCGTGGATTGAAACAACTGAGAGCCTGCATCCTCCGTGACATCAAGAGGTCGCACCCTATGTGGGTGCGTGGATTGAAACATCACTAAAATAATGAGGAGCGCAAGAACGTACAGTCGCACCCTATGTGGGTGCGTGGATTGAAACTTATAGGTATCTTCAAACTTAATATAAGGCAAAGTCGCACCCTATGTGGGTGCGTGGATTGAAACATGGCAGCAGGCGACAGAACAATCTCGCCACCTAGTCGCACCCTATGTGGGTGCGTGTATAAAACTCTACTGCTGTAGTGTAAAGACTTGATGAATGTACGTGTAATATGCGACCTTATACATTTTATTTAATAAGTAATATTGCTATTTGGTAAAACTAATTTAATAAAAATGTCGCACACTATATAGTGTGCGACATAATGCTAAAATATATTTATTATTGTTGTCAATTAAACGTTATGATTATTTTATAAGTTATCTGTAAACATTTGTGGTATTAATAGCGTGCTGTTCTTGAAGAATCAGATTTCTTCAACAATCTCTTCGATAGCCTTACGCTTCTTTTCGGTGCGCGGACAATCCTCGGCGATGTGTCCGACGGGGATGATTGCCACAGCCTCGAAGTCGGCAGAAGGGAAGAGGCGACTCATGATGTCGGTATCGAAGTTGCACACCCAACAAGTGCCGAGGTTGCGCTCCGTTGCAGCGAGGCACAGATGCTCGGTAGCTATAGCCACGTCGATGTCGCCGTGCTGCTTGTCGTCGTAGCGGCGTGTCCAGCACTCGCTGTTGTTCTTCATGCACACGATGTAAAGCGGAGCAGTGCGGAACCACTCGCGGTCGTATGCCTGCCAGAGCTGTTCCTTAGCCTCCTTGCTGCGCACCACGACAAACTTCCAAGGCTGTCGGTTGACAGCCGAAGGAGCCAATCGCACGCACTCGAGGATATATGCCAAGTCGGCATCGCTTATCGGCTCGTCAGTATATTTGCGAGCCGAGAAGCGGGTTTGTGATAATTCGAGAATATTCATACGTTCGGCTTACTTCTTTGTCAGCACATACAGTTTGGCCATTTCGCCCTCAGGTTCATTGCCGAGCGAGTCGGTCATAATTACGCTACTGTTGTCCTTAACCTTGTAGAAGGTGTGCTCGCCACTTGAGGGGCGAACAAGCATAAGTACGCTGTTGTCGAGAACCTCCAGCACGCCGCTTGCCTCGTCGTGACCATCCTTGCGGTCGATATAGTCCTGCTGCAGCTGATATGTGCTGTCGGCGTTGATAGTGAGCACGGTCTTGATGCCCGGGCAGTCGGCTGCAGGCAGTGTGCCCTCGTATGTGCCGGCAACGGCAGCGAGGTCTACGCTTTCGGCAGCTGTTGTGTCAGTTACGCTTGTCGAGTCGGTGTTCGCTTCGTTCTGTGCGGTGTTCTTGCCATTGCAAGACACCATCAATGCTGCAGCCAAGAGTGCAGCGTACATAAGATTTCTTTTCATATCTTTTTTTGCTTACCATTATTTGTGGCGCAAAATTACGTATTTATAATCAGATACTATCTGTTGGTGTTTTTAAAAGTTCTAAAAAGATATTAGGGAATGGAAAATTCCCCAAGGGCCGACTCTTGCAGAAAATAGAGCAAGGCGAAAGAAACATACTTGCCATACCGTTGCTTACATATATAAATAAAGCGTAAATAACTAAAAAGCAACATTATTCACAAATAAAAAAGTTAGCATTATGGCAACAGTAAAAGTAAAGTTCCGTGCATCCTCGGTACCAGGAAAGGAGGGCACATTGTATTATCACCTCATCCATCAGCGCAGTCTGCGCTGGATTAGTACCGACTATCATGTCTTTCCAGAGGAGTGGAACGACAAGAAGTCGGCTATCATTGTTTCTAACCGCAACAACCGACAGGCACATCTACAGCTAATCCAGTCGCAGACAGATTGGGAGGTGAAGCAGATGCAGCGTATCATCCGTGATAAGGATGCAGAGGGCATCTCTTATACTATTGACGACATAGCCAAGGAGATACAGCAACTGCCATCGAGCCAGAGCGTTTTTGCTTTCTTTCGCCAGCAGATAGTCAAGAAAGAACAAATGCAGTGCATCGGCACCAAGAGTAACTATGTCAGTGCTGCTAACCGTTTCATAGAGTTTCGTGGCAATGAAGACCTTACCTTCTCACAAATGACAAGCGATATGATGGAAATGTATCAGGCATGGCTATGGAACAGAGGTGTCGGACAAAACACCGTAGCGTTCTATCTGCGAACCCTCCACACCCTCTACAACAAGGCGGTGGAAGCAGGGCAAGCTCCACCAAATGATATCTTTTCTCACGTGCAGACCGCTAACGTGAGAACAGCCAAACGTGCCATTACTGTCAAGGAAATTCGCAAGATAGAGAAATTGGACTTGCCAAGAGGTTTCTCCCTTGACAAGGCGCGAGACCTGTTTCTTATCAGTTTCTATCTGCGTGGCATGGCATTCGTAGATATGGCGTTTCTGAAGAAGACAGATTTGAAATGTAGTATGGTAAACTACAACCGTCGCAAGACCCACCAAAACCTCAATATTGAGTGGATGAAACCGATGCAAACCATCATCGACAAATATGCCGAGCAAACCAAGGACTCTCCTTATCTGCTACCCATCCTGACAGGTAAGGAATCCTCTCCATACACCGCATACCGCAAGGTGGAGCACAACACCAACTATAACCTGAAGAAAATTGGTGAGATGGTAGGCTTGAAGATACCGCTCACCACCTACGTGGCACGCCATACCTGGGCAAGCGTAGCCTTGCACATGAACATACCGATAGCCACCATCAGCGAGGGTATGGGGCACAACTCCTTCAAGACCACACAGATTTATTTACAGTCGTTAGACATGGCAACCATCAACGAAGCCAATGCACGGATTATAAGAAAAATCCGATTAAGCGAGTGCAATGAAAAATAGTTTTCAGATTGCTGAGCGTGAGGATTTTATCAAAAGATTTTAAAAGATTTGTAAATAAATGGTAGCATTTACACCATCCCGAAATGATGGGGGAAATGTTTAGCAAATTTCACGCTTTCTTCTTATAAAAGAGCAAAAACAGCCGAAACAAGTGCAAATCTGCCACTTGGAGAAATCATCCAAGGCAGATTTGCTAAACATTTGCGTGATTTTTTTAGAATGACTAACAGAAAATGATAAAATCTGACATGTAATCCAACTAATTTTCGTATTTTTGTAGCGAGTTTGCTCTTTTATAAGAAGAAAGTGTAACGAATGTAAAATACATATGCAAAATCTGTAATGTCTGATACTCATAAATGCGATTAAGATTATGCACGACAATAACAAATTGACTAGGCTTTCACAACTATCATGTATGGTTGTAGCTAATTACATAAAGTAGAGCAGAATTTATGAAACCGGATGGTACGAATTCTTTTTCTACAGCCGACGAGAAACGTGTTTCTCCAGAGGGCAACCACTTTACTGAGCCAGACGTAAAGACTGGTTCAGAGGTAAAGAAGTGTCTTCAATCGGACGGAACCACATGGTCGTATCTCTTTGTGCATCATAGCAAAGTGAAGGGCATGGAAGCGCAGTTGACCAAAGACGGTAGAACATATTTTGTGCATAAAACTATAAGGTATTTCAAGAGAATGGGCAAGCAGAAAGTGCAGCACAAAGAAATACCGACTGTCAGCGGACTTGTCTTCTTCCAAGGCTTTCCCGAAGAGATACAAACCTATCTTGACAAGAAATTCCCTCGCACTCATCTGTGCAAGAATTGTAGCACAGGCAAAGTGGCAGAAATTAAAGATTCACAGATGCGACCATTCATGCGTGTCAACGAGACTGAGCCTGAACGCATCCGTTTCCTGCTTAAACCATTCCATTACTATGCCCGCAACCGCATCCTGCTCCGTATCACCAGTGGAGAATTGGCAGGATTGGAAGGCTATGTCATCCGCATCAACCGAGATCGTCGTCTTGTGATGGATGTGGGTGGTATCAGCGTTACCATTGCAGGTGTCCATGCCGAGCACTTTGAGGAAGTGGAGCCAAACGGCACATCAATAACAGATACCAATCCATTCTACCAGCGTAATCTGCAAGAGCGAGAAGCCATCATCGACCGCTACTTCCACCCTGTGAAAACAGCTAATGAGGTCGCTGTCCAAGCCGAAAACATTGACTATCTGCGAGAATATGTGTTGGCAGAGTTGGCACAAAAACGCATGGACATCAACAAGGCATGGAATACCTATACCTTTATCATCAAGGAGATAGGCTACTACTATGCCCCATTTATCGAGCAATTCAAGGAAAACTTCGACCCCATCATGCGTGAAGGAGGCAAGGTACTCCAAGAAATGGAACAGATTATCAAAAGTCCTTATATCAGTCCTAACGACAAGACCAGATACGAAAATGACTATCAGGAGATATTGTCGCAATACGAATATCTGTTCTAAAAAGCAATATTATAGTTTCATTATATCACCCACCATTGCCATGGCCAAGGACTTGTGGCGAAAGAGTATGGATGAGGTGAGTGTGAGTGAGGTGATATAGACTCTAACTAATTAAAATTTAACAAAAATATGGATCCAATAACATTGATAACATCAGTAATGACAATGCTTTCACCATACCTTGTAAAGTCTGGTGAAAAGATTGCTGAAGAAATGGGAGCAAGTTTGTGGTCTTGGATAAAAGGAAAGTTTAGCAATAATCAGCAATTACCAACTTCTCCATCCGAGACTGACAAAAATGCTATCCAATTGCAACTAATGTCCGAGATTGCGCGAAATGCGGAATTTGCTTTATCCCTCGAAAAGAAAATACAAGAGTTAAAGCAAAAATCCAGCAATCAAGGTATCATGAATATTGAAAATAATGGCACTGTTGAAAAACAGATAAATATTACCAACAATTCAGGTTCTATTTCTTTATGAGTGATTCTTTTGTTCGGAATAACTCTGCCATAGGTGCCCAGGCAAACGTCATGGAGAACAATGGTACTATCAATATCGGTAATAGCAGGTCTCGATTGTCCGCAACTTTCGAACGACTAGAACAAGAAATTCTGAATAATACGAGAAAAGAAGTTATAGCCGAATTGTTGATGTACACCACCAAGTTGGACGGCACCAAAGGGCTTGAAGAAAAGCTTCAAGACGGAGGCTTTCAAAAAATGTTTATACAAAAGGCAATTATCCAAAAAGAGATGTATGCCAAAAGGGCAACTAAATATGAGTGCTATCCAGCCGCACAAGAAATTATTCTTAGCCTGTTTGCAAGGATAAAGAATGAGTTTGACGTTAGAATTTACCCTATGATTGTAACGGGGGTAGATGTCCATTTAATCATGCAAGAAGTTCACAAGCAAATTGTATCTCCAATTTTGCAAATGATTGAGACGAATGGAGCGAATGACCAATCTTTGTATTTCAACATGGATCACATATATGGTATGATATATTATCTTACAGGTATGTGCCATCTCAATTGGAAAGATTATGATAACATATAATCCAGCTTTCGATCTTTACCATTGTATCTTTCGTATGATACATATTATACAACGACTAGATGATAATGATTGTTTGGAAGTTGATAAAATCAGGATTTGGGACTTTTATGTCTTATTCCCTTCAAAGACTTACACAATCATGATTCGTAGAAACGAAGAAGACTTAAAGTCTTGGAGGAAACAATACATCAATAAAACAAAAAACCCATACGAGTATAATGGAGATAATAGAAAGCTATTTGACAGATTACGTCCGTATCAAATGGCAGCATTAAGTTCTTTGGTTTCGTATGGAATAATTGACAAACAACATTTCCTTAATAAGGAAATAATGATTTCCAATAGAGGCCTATTGAATGAATTCATTGAAAAGACAGGCGCACTTTCGCGAACGGAAAGTAATACGCTTTCTTTCATGAGTCTTTTCTCAAAATCAATGTCGATGTTGGGAATTTATGGTTTGAAAAGCCGTACTAATTTAATGGAATCTAAGTATGATGCAGGATAGTTTATTTCTTCAACGCTTACGTATAGTGACTCTTGAAAATAAAATTGCTTATGATGAGCTGTTCCATAAAGGAGTCAATATTATACGAGGACATAATAGTAGTGGCAAATCAACTATTATCCGCTTTATTTTCTTCGCTTTAGGAGGTTCTTATACTGGGTTTGTTCCTGAGGCTTTAAAGTGTAGATATGTCATGGCAGAAGTCTGCATAAACGAAGGAACTGTCGTCACACTGAAACGCTATTTGGATGTAAATACGGAACAACGTGTCAATTCAAAGTCTCCTATGTATATATATTATGGAACTTTGGATGAGAGTCTGAATGATAAGAAAAAGGACGTTTGGCAAAAGTTTGGATATAACACTTCTTCTGAACGAAGAAGTTTCTCAAATATCTTGTTTGAGATGCTTGGTTTGCCTGAGGTAAAATCCGATAGCAATATCACAATGCACCAATTATTGCGTTTAGTGTATTTGGATCAAGAGTCGCCAACAGAGTCACTTTTTTATTTTGAAAGTTTCGACAAGGAATTGACGAGAGAAACCGTGGCGGAAATATTACTCGGTGTATATGATGAAGCTTTGTACAAAGCAAAATTGGATTTGTTGTCAGTGCAAGGAGAGTTGAAAGAATCCAAAGGAACAATAAAAATTGCCAATGCCTTTTTTGCAAACCCGCTGACAAAATCAAGTGCGGTAATCCAATCTTATTTATCCAACCTTGCCAATGAGATAAGTCGTCTTACCGATGAAATTGCAAAAATGAGGGAATCGACAATAAAAGCTAAGGTGAAGACAAGAGAATACGAAACTTTTCAGTCAGAAATTTCCGCTCTTAGAAGACAACAACTTGAATTGGAGAACGATATAAAGAATTTGGAAATGGAAATACTTGATTCCAATTTCTTTATAGCAACGCTTTCCAAGAAAATAGAAGCCTTGGACTCGTCCATTGCCACAAGGGATTACCTTGACAAATTGCCACTGGAATATTGTCCTGAGTGTTTGTCTAAACTTGACACAAATGTACCTGAAGGACATTGTCGACTATGTAAGTCGCCAATAGATAACACGCAAGGTAAAGCCCAAGCACTTAGAATAAAGTTGGAGATAGGTTTTCAGATAAGGTAGGTTCTATTAATTCATAAATTCGAGTGGAAGCCGTTCCGTCAGATAC
>OOBK01001157.1_pt1 | contig 15235 bp, 7 predicted proteins | sample 1671541 | NCBI WGS metagenome assembly OOBK01 (sample SAMN06348167, study PRJEB24527) | human gut metagenome | biome: human gut; feature: ankylosing spondylitis patient; material: feces | host: Homo sapiens | place: China | collected 2015-10 | reverse complement strand
ACATTATGATATAATAGAATTATAAATAGAATATGATGATACAAAAGAACTATGTGAGGATTTAAGGAGGAAAGGTGTATGAAGAAAAAATACCGTTTAAAAGGCTGGGTACTGTGGAAGAAGGCTACGGTCAGGAAAGACAGGCGGCAGGAAAGCAGATACAAATTTTAAATACCGGCAATCAGACTGTTACGGTTAAAGCAGGCGGTGCCGAAGGCTATGTGGTAGGTATCCCGGAAGGCAGTATTACGATATCGGACATGACATGGAACAAGTGGCTGAATCAGATAACTTTCGGAAAGTTCTTTAATAAGACACAGAAAGTAGAGATTACGGCACACGATACCGGAACAGGCATTGCAAATATTGTCTACTATGTTGCAGAGGGTGAGCAGAGTGTAGAACAGTTAATTGCGCTGCCAAACGGAAAGTGGAATTTATACGAAAAAGAATTTACGGTAGAGCCGGACGGCAGAATGGTTGTTTATGCAAAGATTACTGATAAAGCCGGAAACACAGCTATGGCAAATGTACAGGTTTATGTGCAGAAAGTCACACAGCCGCCTGTATTTATCGGAATCAGCGACGGCGGCAGTTATTGTGAAAATGTAAAGTTTACGGTGGAAGATGATAATTTATAGAAAGTATTTGCAGGAGATAAACAGCTTACTGCGGATAATGGAATCTAAACGATACAGGGCAGTAATCAGCCGGTAAAGGTTACGGCAGTGGACGCCGATGGCAACCGTGTTGAGGTGACGATACAGAAAAAAGAAGATGTATCCGAAGCACAGCAGGCACAGGCAGAAGCGCAGCCGGAACAGCCGCAGAGTGCGCCTGTCCAAACCGGTGACAGTACCCCTGTTACATGGCTGTTTGCCTTACTGGCATTAAGCGGAACAGGCATTGTCGGTTCAAAAGCAAAGAAAAGCCCCGCGGGGACTGTCAGCGATAAAATCTGACAGTCCCTGCGGGGTATTTTTATTTCGGGGTATTTTTGTTTTTTACGGCAGTTTCTGTTTCCGGTAAGCGGACGGACTGATATGAAACAGCCGCTTAAAGGCACGGCGGTAAGAATACACACTGTTATAGCCGACATCTTCGGCAATCTGTTCAATTGTCGAGGCAGTGTCCGACAGCAAAACACAGCTTTTTTCAATACGGCATTTTTCAAGGTATTCCGCAAAACAGATACCGGCGTGTTCCTTAAAAATACTCGAAAGATAGCCTTCGGAAACTTGAAAATGCTGTGCCGTACCTGAAAGATTTAAGTTGGCGTCGGCATAGTTTTGTAGGATAAAATCGGCAGTTTCCTGAACGAGTTCCTTCTTTTTGCTCACTCTTTGCCCAGCAAGTACAGAGCTGACCGAAAGACATAGGTCATGCAGGTGTGAAAAATAATATTCAAAATCACCCTGACAGCTGATAATTTCCTGCTGGAAAGCAAATAGCTGTTCCGAAAAACCGTACTTTACCGGATTCAGACTCCAAAAGGTGGCAGTTACGGCATTATGAAGGGCAAGCATTTGCCCAGCAATCATCTGCCCCAGCGAAAAAGAGCAAAGCCGTGTATTTTCATCTTCAAGCACCGTCAGGATAAAATGAATCAAATCCGTATCGTGGTTTTTCATGCCCTTTATCAGTAAATCTGCTGCAGTCTGCGGATAGAAACAGCCGTATGAATTTTCTGCCGGAATAAACATTTGGTCGGAATAGACGGTAATATCGTCATGGCTGTCCGTCAGTGAAAATGAAAGCGCAGTCAGTGCCTCTTTTTTGGCAAAAATAAATTCAGACAGACCGACACAGGGACGGCTGATACCCCAAAACACCGTGCAGTTGTGCCGCTGTTTAAAATATTCATAAGACTGCCGGATATACTCCTGCGGCTCGGATTCCTCCGGATAATTAAAAAGCAGTAAAAATTCATGATTTTCCGTGCGGTAGGCAAAGGTCGGAAATTTTGTCAGTCCCGCAGTGTATTTTGGAATCATGGATATCAACTGGTGCCGGTAGGAATCCGCCAGCCGTGTGCCGGACAGTGAAAATGCAGTGATGCAGAAATTCGGATAGGGAAAACGGCGGCGCAGAAAATCCGCGGCTTCCGCTTCCGGTGCATAACTTGTCCGTGTAAATGCTTCATGTAAAACGCCTTGTATTAATAATTGTTCATTCATATCAATCTCCGTTTCTGAGCAACTTGTTGCAAAAAAGCGATGAAAAATTCGCGCAGGCGATTTCTCATCTGCTATCAGGAATATTTTGCGATATCTGCGGCACAATAATGCCAATATCAAGCGATGCCTGATAGATTTCCCATACAGGATACATTTTATACAATAAAAAATTGTACCCTGCACGTCTATCATAACGAAAAATAAAACTAAAAACAAGATATTTTGCAAAAAACTTTTACAAAAAATAATTGCAAAAGATACATTTTGCACAAAAATGGATTGTATCTTTGAAATGCCGGGGTGAAAGATTATGATACATATATGGGAAGATGTTGGGGAGAAAAGCACCCACCTATGAGCAAGCTCATTCGGTTTAGACCTTTTGACCCTGATATCATGGAAAATATTTATTTGGAGGGTTAGTAATGAATCAGAAGACACAAAACCGCGCACAGCGGAGAAGGGCGAACAGACATCACGTAAAAAGGGCAACGGCATTTGCACTGGCAGGACTGATGGCAACATCAGGCATATCCCTGCCGGCGGGAACATTTGCATATGGGGCGGAAAATAACACCCTGCTTGCATTTGCAGGCGCAGAAGGCGGTGGAAGATTTGCAACCGGCGGACGCGGATATGATGTGTATGTCGTTACAACACTGGAGGATTACGGAAAAGGTGAAACACCGGTAGAAGGGTCTTTGCGTTATGGCATCGAAGAATTTGCCAAAGATAAAGGCGGAACGATGATTGTATTTAATGTGGGTGGTACGATAGAATTAAAGCAGACACTGACCTTTAAAGAAAGAAAAAATATTACCGTAGCAGGACAGACAGCACCGGGGGATGGTATTACCCTGTCCGGCTGGGATACAAATATCAGCAATTCTGAAAATCTGATTATCCGTTATATGCGTTTCCGTCCGGGTGCGGCAAATGTACATACCGGAGGAGATTCCATGGATGCACTCTGGGGAAGGGATAATAAGACTTTTATGATCGACCACTGTTCGTTTAGCTGGAATACCGATGAAACAGTTTCAACTTACCGCGGACAGGACGGAACAGTACAGTGGTGTATCGTATCGGAAAGTCTGACTGTTTCAGGACATTCCAAAGGCCGTCACGGATATGGCGGTATTTTTGGTGGCGACAATGTATTGTTTCAGAATAACCTGATTGCGAATCATACATCGAGAAATCCAAGAATCGGCGGCGGATGCATGGGCGATCCGACAAAGGATGGAGGCAGTACGGCAACACTGCAGTTAAGCAATAATATTATTTATAACTGGGGATATAACACCTGCTATGGTGGTGGTTATGCGTATACCAATTTTATCAACAATTTCTTAAAACCGGGACAGGGAACGAGAGAACAGGTTCGGTATCAGGTCATTGATATGGGTGAAGCCACAAAACCGGGCGGATTTTATGTAAACGGCAACTACATGGACGGCAATGCTGAAATTACCGCTGACAATGCAAAAGGTTCAAAAATGTCAGGCGTGACAGAAGGAGCCAATAAAACTGTAGTTTCAGAAACACCGTATACGGCAGAAGGATTTGACAGTGCCACCGTGACAAGTGCTGCGGATTGTTATGAACCGGTGCTTGCGCAGTCGGGTGCGACCTATCCGTACCGTGATGCCATTGATGCGAGAGTTGTAGCCGAAACGCGGACAGATTCGGGAAGATATGTGAATACAGAAGATGAGGTCGGCGGCTATCCGGCAAAAGAATCTGTACGGGCTGCTTCATTTGATACAGATATGGACGGAATTCCGGATACATGGGAAACGGCACATGGCTTAAATCCGAATGATGCAAGTGATTCCAAGAAAATCAATCCGGCAACCGGATATGCTTACGTAGAAGAATATTTTAACGGACTTGTTGAAAATGTAGAGCAGTCCGGTTATACGGCACCAAATCCGGATATTACCCTTGATTTACAGGATAATGCACAGTATGATGAAGGACAGACAGTAACAGTGACAGCTGATGTAAAGGCAAACAATGGGGGAAGCATTGCAAAGGTAGAATTTTACAATGGTATACAGCTTGTCGGAACAGCAGATACCGCACCATTTACCTTTGATTATACGGGGTTGACAGACGGCACGTACAATATCACCGCTAGAGCCTATGATAATGATGGCAATCAGACCCAGTCATCTGTATCGAAGCTGCATATTAACAGCACAGCTGGCACAGGCGAGTGGACAAGCACTGATATTGGCAATCCGGGTGTAGCGGGAAATGCAAGTTTGGAAAATGGTGTGATGACAGTGAAAGGTGCCGGAAAATTAGGCGCATCAGAAGGCTGCGTATCCGGCAGTACCTATGCAGATGCCACCACCGATGATTTTCAGTATACGTATCAGCTTGTCAAAGGTGATGCAGAAATTATTACAAAACTGGATTCAGCAACAGCTGTTGATAACCATGTATTTACCGGTGTGATGTTCCGTGAAAGCTTAGAGAGCGGTTCAAAGACGGCGGCACTCGGTATGTCACTGGTTAAAATCAGCAATGAAACCACATGGTCAACCTATCTTGCAAGCAGACTTGAAACAAACGGTAAAATTTCGGATATTTCTGAAACAATCGATTCGCCTGCAAATGCAGAAAAAGCGGGAATACCACTGGTAAGTGATTTGCATTTTAAGAGCGGTGCAGACTTTAACGGAACATGGTTTAAGTTGATAAGACGCGGCGATACCTTTACAGGATATGCATCTGATGACGGTGTAACGTGGACAAAGGTCGGTTCGAAGACGATTGAAATGGCACAAGACATTTATGTGGGATTTGCCGTAGATGCGAATAAAGCGGCAAACAGCCTTGAAAATTTAAGCACGGCAAAGTTTTCCAATATTGCGATTCATGAAGAATTTACAGATGTTGACTATAACCTTGAACACATTACAACAAGCGGTGCGGATTATGCGGCAGTCGGTACAGATTTTACAACGCAGCTTACGGCAGACAGCGGATATCATCTTCCGGATGCAATTGAAATTAAAGCAGGAGAAAATGTTCTCGCAAAGCAGGATTATACCTATGATGCCAAAACCGGAGATATTGTTGTAAAGGCAGACAGGCTGACATCCGGTGTAAAGCTTACAATTTCAGCACAGGCAGAAGAAGATGTTAAAATTGATTATACATTGCAGACCTACGGCGATACGGAAGATGTAACCGTGACACAGGATGCAGGCAGTATGACAATCAGCCAGACCGCAGAATCTGCAAGTATGGTTGGAAATAAGGGAACGGCAGGGAAAAATGTTTCCTACATTTTATTCCCACAGTCGAAAGAAGCGGCAAAAATGACGTTGAAATTAAAGGTCAATTCATTTAGCAATGGAAAATATTCCGGCGTGTATGCCGGTGCATTCCAGCCGGACGGAGATTACCTTTATAATTCAATCGGATTCAGAGGTACAGGTGATGTAAATGCCGTATCACCGTACTGGCTGAAAGCTTCCGGCAAGGCTGGAAACGGAAGTCCGAAGCAGGCATGGACAGAAGGGGCTGTTTATACGGTAAGCATTGAAAAGAAAGCAGACAATACCTATTATGCCACATTTCAGGAGGAAGGCAGTGAAACTGTCAATGAAAAGACTTTTAAGGCTTCGGATTCTGCGCTGACACCGGATATTATGGCACAGTTCGGACTGGCAGTTTACAGTGCGGACGTCACAGTGACGGATATGGTGCTTTCCGATATGTCAGGAAATGTACTGTATGACCAGAATAGGGATAATTCAGGTCAGGAGGAAAGCGGATATAAGCCGCAGGTATCCGGTTCAGATTTGCTAACTGTTACCGGGGCGGGTTCTGTAATGAAAGCAGAACAGTCTGCAGAAAGCGGATATATTACACAGAGTACAGGTGATGCAGGAGTCAATACAAGTTACATTTTACTGCCGGAAAATGATGCATTTGCATCTATGTCCATGACTCTTAAAATTAAGGATTATTCGATTACGGGTCAGAATGCAAAAAGGACGGGTGTTTTTGTCGGTGCATTCCAGACTTCGGGTAAATATGCGTTTGCTTCATTGGGATTCAGGGGCTATGATTCATCGGTTGGAACCGATGCACTTTCGGGCTATTGGATGAAAGGCACTGGAAAAGCCGGAAACGGTTCACCAAAGTATGAGGTGGCAGCAGATAATAAATATAACGTAACCTTTACAAGAACCGAAAACGGCTATCTTGCCGAATTTGAAAGTCTTGGTAAGCCGCTGCTTGTCGATGCTAACGGCAATAAGACGTATTCAGATAAAAAGGAATTCAAGTGGAAGGATATGACACTGACAGCAGAAGATGCCGTATCATACGGACTGGCACTGGTTGGCGCCGATGTGGAAATTACCAACTGGGTGGCAAAGGATGCTGAGGGCAACATTTTATATAATCAGAAGGATTATTATAAAGATGCCGGAACAGCACCGGCTGTTACAGGAGTAAATACACCGGTAATTTCAGAGGACCGTTCTTCCATTACGGTATCATGGAGCGGTGAGGGTGCGCAGTTAGACGGAAAGTACCGCGTAGAGGTATCACAGGATAACGGCGTAACTTATAAGGAGCTGGATACCACCGCTGAAACTTCTTACAGCTATGTACCGGAAAATTCAGGTGACTATCAGTTCAGAATTACAGGTGTCTGCGGCGGACAGGAAAGCAATTCTATGGAAACTTCGTCTGTACATTTTGTACTGCCGATGACAGCACCGTCTATTGGTGCAGAATCCGGAAATGCAGCAAATACGGTTACATGGTCTGCTGTGCCGGAAGCTGTCAGCTACAGAATTTACCGTTCAACACAGCGTGCAGAAGGCTATACAGAGATTGGAACATCAGAAAGCACGACATTTACGGATACCACTGCGGAAAATGAAGTCCCGTATTTTTATACAGTAGCGGCAGTCGGACAGGATAACGAAAGTAACCCGTCAGCGCCGGTATCCATTATGGCAACGGCAGGGCACACAGGCGAATACATGTTCGGTTCGCAGGCGGCACAGATGACGGTGCTTGAAAAGTCTAATGATACGGTAACGGGAAATGAAGCTGCTTTAAAGTTTGCCTATGACGAAGCCGGAAAAGTATCGGTGTATGCAGGAGATCGGCTGCTGTCTGAAAAAGAAACGGCAGCAGGAGAAGCGGTGGATATAACGATTCCGTTACAGGACGGAAGAAATGCAGTAAAAGTTGTCTTTGAAAATACACAGGGCATAAAGACATACCGTAATTTTAACTTTGTTAAACTTTCATCATACGATATGGTTGTAGATGCTTCCGGTATCAGAACGCTTGACAGTGAGTCTGTACCGGTGTATACAACAGTGGCGGAAGCACTGGCAGCAGTGCCGGCAGACAATCAGGAACAGAAAGTTATTTTTGTAAAGAACGGTACGTATTACGAAAAATTAAGCATTACATCGCCGTATATCACTTTAATTGGCGAGGATAGCGAAAAGACCGTGCTGTGTTATGATGCGGCTTCGGGAAAAACAGACCCGGTAACGGGGGCAGCATACGGAACCTCAGGCAGTGCATCGGTTTCGATTGAAGCAGCGGCACACCATACATACATGGAAAATCTGACGGTTGCGAATACCTTTGATTATCCGAATGAAACGATTGAAGGCAAGCAGGCAGTTGCAATGCTTACAAGAGCAGATCAGCTTATTTTTAACAATGTACGGCTGACCGGATGGCAGGATACCTTACAGGCAGACGGCGGCGGACGCCAGTATTTTAAGAATTGTTATATTGAGGGAAATGTAGACTGGATTTTCGGCAGTGCACAGGCAGTATTTGACGACTGCGATATTGTCGCCAATGCGGCAGGCTATGTAACGGCGGCAAGTACTGAAAGTACAAAAACAACAGGCTATGTATTCATAAACAGCAGACTGCTTAAAAAATCAGATTCGGTGGCAGAAAATAGTGTGGCACTGGGCAGACCGTGGCGGTCAAATGCCTGTGTAACGTATGTAAAATGCTTTATGGACAGTCATATTAAGACAAAAGGCTATGATAATATGAGCGGCAATACCCACAGTGCAGCACGTTTTTATGAATATCAGTCCTACGGACCGGGCTTTGCGGTTAATACCGACAGACGACAGCTTGCCAAAGCAGAAGGAGAAGCATTGACAGTCAACGGTGTCTTTGCAAGGGAAGCAGGCGAAGGTATGGCATTTGCAGAAGGCTGGGATGCAGTAGCGGCATATGCGGCAGCCTCCGCAGATTACACAGAAAGCGGAGCAGTATCGGTAGATTTTTCGGAACTGGATAGGGCAATTCAGAATGCTGAGGGCTTAAACAGCGCCGATTACAAGGATTTCAGCACAGTTGAATCCGCATTAAATGCGGCAAAGGCACTTGACAGGACAACGGCAACACAGGAAGAAGTCAGCGTACTGGCACAAAGGCTGATAGAAGCTGTGGCAAATCTGGAAACAATAACCCCGGCGCCGGAGCCAACACCAGACCCAGAGCCAACGCCAGACCCAACGCCAACGCCGGAACCGACACCAACACCGACCCCAACACCGACCCCAGAGCCAAAACCAACGCCGGAGCCAACACCGACCCCGACGCCTTCAGAGCCGGACAATAACCAGCCGGGAGATACGGGAGAAGCTGATGGCAGTCAGAATGGTAATGATAATCCGTCCGAAAATGCAGCAGAAAATCAGCAGGAAAGTGTGCAGACAGCAGATAAAACACATTCCGTATGGTATCTTTTCGGTGCGGCAGTTTCAGCAATGTTTGCAGGATTTGCAGGCAGTAAGCGAAAGAAAAAGTCCGATGAAGAACTTTAAGAGTATTAAGAGCGACTTTAAAACAATAATTTAAAAAAGATAAAAATAACAGAAATCATATACCGCGTGCGGATAGGATTTCTGTTATTTTTTTGCAAAAGATGTATGAAGTCACGGACGGCGGATATCCTATGGATAAAAAGCGCAACCAGCGCAGAAATGAAATGAGGATTTATTTCGATGCAGACAATAAATACAGATAATATCAGGACAGAATTTTCAACCAGTGCGGATGAAAATATCCGCAGTATGAAAAAACAAATCCGCATTGAGGAGAATTTTGATATTTTAACGAGAGAAATTATAATTGGTGGAAAAAAGGCAGGATTCTTTTTTATAGATGGATTTGTGCAGGAAGATATGATAGAAAAACTGATGCAGTTTTTTTATTCACTCAAACCGGAAGATTTATCGGATGTGAATTCCTTTCTTGAAAAAGGCATGCCCTATACAGAAGTCAATAAAATTACTAAGCAGAGTGATGCACTGACGGCATTTTTTTCGGGAGTAACAGTCTGCTTTATTGACGGCTTTTCAGAGTGCCTGTCCTTAGACTGCCGGACGTATCCGATGCGTAGTGTGACAGAGCCGTGGAAGGATAAAGTACTTCGTGGTTCAAGGGACGGTTTTGTGGAAACACTTGTTTTAAACGCGGCACTTCTGCGCAGAAGAATCCGCGATCCCCAATTAAGTCTGGAGCTGATGGGGGTAGGCACACGCTCGCGTTCCGACGTTGCTGTCTGCTATATGGAGGATAAAGTCGACAAAAAACTGTTAGACAGCATAAAAAGGCGAATTCAGGCAATACGTGTAGAAGCGTTGACAATGAATATAGAAAGTCTTGCAGAGTGTTTATATGAGCATAAATGGATTAATCCGTTTCCGAAATTTAAATATTCAGAACGTCCGGACACCGCCGCTGCTGCGGTTTTGGATGGAAATATTGTGATTATGGTAGACAATTCACCGGCGGTCATGATTGTGCCGACTTCGATTTTTGACATTATTGAAGAGGCAGACGATTATAATTTTGCACCGGTCATCGGGACGTATTTAAGAATTTCAAGATTTCTGCTGACACTGGTTACAATGCTTCTGACCCCGACATGGCTGTTACTGATTGACAATCCGCAGTGGCTGCCGGAGTGGATGATGTTTATTACAGTGTCTGATGAGATTACCGTACCGGTGTTTTTCCAGCTGTTACTGCTGGAACTCTCCATTGACGGATTAAAGCTGGCAGCTGTTAATACGCCGACCCTGCTTTCAACACCGCTCAGCGTTGTTGCCGGTATTGTGGTAGGTGAGTATGCAGTCAGCTCCGGGTGGTTTAATGCAGAATCCATGCTGTATATGGCAGTGGTTTCGGTAGGCACGTATTCGCAGGCAAGCTTTGAAATGGGATATGCAATGAAATTTATGCGGATTATTCTGCTGTGTCTGACGGCGGCATTCAACCTGGCAGGATATATTGCGGGAATCCTTTTAATAGCGGCAACGATAGCTTTTAACCGTACCATGACAGGATGCAGCTATATTTATCCGCTGATTCCGTTTGATAAAAAAATGCTGAAACGCAAGCTTTTAAGAGTCCGTCTGCCACATGGAAATGAAAAATAGGTGTGTACAGGGAAGAGATTAAGCCCGCAAAGCGGGCTTGATTATTTTCTGTGCAATTTTGTGAAAATTGTATAGCATTAAAAAAACTTTTTCAAAAATAAATAGCTTTAACTTTGTAAAACACGGTAGTATCTGGAAACGCTAAAGGTAATAAAAATTACAAAAAACAATAGATTATGGAAAATGCACAAAAATGATTTTAAGATGTAAAAAATATGTACAAAATGCATAAATATATTTGTAAAAACTGCCGTTGACTTTTGGTTTGTAAAAAAATACAATGACTGCATTGTGCCGGCAAAGCAAAAATAAAGAGGAAAATCATTTCTCACATGAGATTTTTGCTTCGCAAAAACAAACAGGCAAAAACAAGGAGGTTTCACAAGGTGAAAGCGAAAAAGGGTTTAAAAAAAGTATTGGCATGGGGCATGAGTATTGTCTGTATGCTGGCAATGGTGCTTGCAGGCAGTCCTATGACGGCAAAAGCATCTGCTTCTACATCATGGAATTTTAAAAATACCGGTTTTAAAAATCTGGGGACAATTTCCTCTACGGTAACAGTGGATAACCTGTCGCTGATTGCAACATCGTCAAAGACCATGTCTGTGATTGCAAACAGTCAGACAGTGGATGGAACAGCATATACATATGCACTGGCATTGGGCGGCAGCGGTTCGACAAGTTATCGTGCAGTCAAAGTACCGGTATCGGGAACGGACACCATTAAAGTAACCTGTATGAGTTCCGGCAGTGCGGCAAGAACACTCGTTGTGGCAGACGGTTCTGGAAATAAGCTTGGCACGATGAATGCAGGCACAACGGCTGCAACGGTTTCATATAATTATTCCGGTTCATCAGGATACGTGTACCTGTATTCCTCAAACAGCGGTATTAACATTTACAAGATTCAGGTGGACAGTTCTGCTTCATCCGGTTCTGGAAGTTCATCTTCCGGCAGTTCCACAACTGATACCAGCAATGGAACAGTCGTTACTTCATTTTCAGAACTGACGGCGGCTGTGACAAAGGCTGAAAAAGCGGGCGGCGGCATTGTCTATGTGAAGGGCAGCAGTATCAGCTGTACGGCACAGCTTGCATTAAAAGCTTCTAATGCCAATGTATCTATTATCGGTGTAAAAAACAGTGACGGTACCTATCCGGTGTTAGACTTTTCAGCATTCCGTTCAGCTTATATCGGAAAAGCAACAACGGATTCAGAAGTCGGCATCCGCATTTCGGGAAGCAAATATACAATCAAGAACCTGATTATCCAGAAAGCACCGGATAACGGCATCCAGATTAAGGGAAGCAGCGCAGGCAACAATACGATTGAAAACTGCATCGTGCGTTACAACAATGATGCCGGGGTGCAGATTACAGGTGGTGCATATAGCAATACCATGCGTTTTGTATACAGCTACAGAAATTGTGATGTCTATACACTCGGTGGCAACGCAGACGGCTTTGCGCCGAAGCTTGGCGCAGGCAAGGGAAATGTATTCTACGGCTGTTATTCATGGGAAAATTCAGATGACGGCTGGGATTCTTACGATAAGGACAGCTTAACCTACAACCTGACATATACCAACTGTGCATGCTGGAACAACGGTGACCCGACCATTTTTACCGGGGAATACGATTATAATAACGGAAATGCGCTGGATACGGATTTACTTTTAGTAGAATTAATCAGCAAGAAGGATTCTTCTTTTGCAAGCAATTACAAAAAAGGAAAGTTCTCTCTGCCAGGCGGCAGCTTTATCAGTACCACACAGGGAACTTTAAGCATTGCAAACTGGAAAAGCAAATATGACGGAAATCCAAACGGATTTAAGTTCGGTTCAGTGAATACTACAAGCAGCTGTGTCAGAACCGTAACCAACTGTTTAGCCTTTGGACACAGCAGTAAAGGCTTTGATAACAATAACAGCTCCTGCACGGCATATTTAAGCAACTGCATTTCTTATGACAACGGCTACAATTATTATATGCCGCCGTTTACACTCAAGAAATTCAGCAATATCCTAAGCTTTTCAGGAGCATCTTCTAACAAGCTGCCAAGCGGATATACGGCTTCTATACCGTCTTCCTCAAAGCAGGCACAGATTAGAAGCACTGTCAATGCAACGGTAAGCAGTATTACAACACAGTGCAAGAACAATGTAATACCGGGAGAAGTATATTTTAATATTTTCAGTTAAGTAAATAGAAATGAAGTTGGGGCGAAAGCTCCCAACGAGGATGCCGGCACAGCAAAAGGCAGAAAATAAGCGTCACGGAAAAGTTTATGTTTCCGTGACGCATTTTTACTTTATAAATGTAGTGACAGTATTTCAGCAATACGCATTTGTAATATTCCCTTTCGTCTGATAATATGATGTAAAATTGATTTTTATATTGGAAAAGGAGAAATGCGAAAATCCATAAATTAAAGATTTTCGCATAACAGAATTGTGCCACAGGCGTCACAATTCTGAATTTATCGCAGAACTGAATAAATTCAGTCCGCGATTCTTCCGGCATTAAAATGCCTACAGAATAGGAGAATGTTATGAAATATATTGACCTGCACTGTGATACGCTCACAGAGTTAAAAGAAGGGGAAACGCTAGTCCGGAATCATAAAAATGTAGATTTAAAATCCTTGAAAAAGGGCGGGTGTGTGATTCAGTGTGCATCCATTTTTATTCCGACAGGGACGTATACGGGAGTGGACAGAAAAGAAGCCATACAGACAGAGTATGACCGTGTAGTTTCCGTTTATAAACGCGAATTAAATGCCAACCCAAAAGAACTGTACAGGGTTCTGACCCGGCGGGATATACCGGATATCCGGCAGAACGATAAAATGCAGGATTTAGGCACGGGTATACTGCTTACGATTGAGGATGGCGGCGTTATGGGCGGAGAAATGCAGAAATTATACCGTGCGTATGAAGACGGTGTACGCCTTGTAACCCTGACATGGAATCATGAAAATGAAATCGGATACCCAAACAGCACAGACCGGGATATCATGCAGAAGGGCTTAAAACCGTTTGGATTTGAAGTGCTTGAAGAAATGAACCGGCTCGGCATGGTAATTGATGTATCGCATTTATCGGACGGCGGATTTTTAAATGTGGCAGAGTTTGCAAAAAAGACAGGCATGCCGTTTGTAGCATCCCATTCCAATGCACGCGCCATAACGGCGCACCCACGCAATCTGCCTGATATGTATATAAGGAAGCTTTCGGAAGCGGGCGGCGTTATGGGCTTGAATTTTGCAGCGCATTTTCTTTCGGATACACAGCCGCCGGACGGTGAAAGCCGTATCTGCGATATGGTTACACACATTCTGCATATCCGCAAAATTGCAGGCAGTGAGGTGCTGGCAATCGGTTCGGATTTTGACGGGGTGGAGAGCCGGATGGAAATTGACAGTCCTGCCAAAATGGTCATGCTGTATGAAACACTTCATCAGACAGGGCTTTCGGAGGATGAACTGGAGAAAATATTTTACAAAAATGCACAAAGAGTATTGACCGCTGTTTTACGATAATCCCGGTTTTATAATTTTTTTTATTTTTTTCCGCTAAATTAATAATTATCCCGGCAGATTTATGGTATGATTATATATATGTGGTATTGGGGTTAAAAGTCCCCAAACGATGATTTTTACGGATTATGTGCTAGAACGAAGATTGGAAAGTGGATGGTCATGAGTAGAGTAATTGGAATTGACTTAGGGACAACAAATAGCTGCGTTGCAGTGCTGGAGGGCGATGTGCCGACAGTAATTGCCAATAAGGAAGGATACCGGACAACACCGTCTGTTGTGGCTTTTGCAAAAGACAAGACGATGCTTGTGGGAGATCCGGCAAGAAGGCAGGCGGCTGTCAATGCAGAGCGGACAATTTTTTCCATTAAACGTCATATGGGATCGGATTACAGAAAAAAGATTGACGGAAAAGCATATTCGCCGCAGGAAATATCTGCTTTTATTTTAATGAAGCTGAAAAAAGACGCAGAAGATTTTCTGGGGGATACGGTCACAGATGCCGTGATTACCGTACCGGCGTATTTTAACGATGCACAGCGGCAGGCGACTAAAGATGCGGGACGGATTGCTGGGTTAAATGTACTGCGTATCATCAATGAGCCGACTTCTGCAGCATTGGCATATGGTCTTGACAACGGACAGGCACAGAAAATTCTTGTCTATGATCTGGGCGGCGGCACATTCGATGTGTCCATTATTGAAATCGGCGACCATGTGATTGAAGTACTTGCAACGTCCGGTGACAATCATCTGGGCGGTGATGATTTTGATGAGCGCATTGTGCAGTATCTTGTGGAGCAGTTTAAAAAGACGGAGGGAATTAACCTGTCTAAGGATACGGCAGCGCTTCAGCGGTTAAAAGAAGAAGCGGAAAAAGCGAAAAAGGAGCTGTCATCCTGTATGACAACGAATATTAACCTGCCGTTTCTTGCGATGGCAAAAGACGGACCACATCATATGGATATCCAGCTTTCCCGCAGTAAATTTGAAGAACTGACCAAAGATTTGATTGAGCAGATCGGAAGAGCGTCGTGTAGGGAAAGAGT
>OOBK01001140.1_pt1 | contig 15401 bp, 9 predicted proteins | sample 1671541 | NCBI WGS metagenome assembly OOBK01 (sample SAMN06348167, study PRJEB24527) | human gut metagenome | biome: human gut; feature: ankylosing spondylitis patient; material: feces | host: Homo sapiens | place: China | collected 2015-10 | reverse complement strand
CGTGACTGGAGTTCAGACGTGTGCTCTTCCGATCTCCCTTTTTCTGATATAGAAGGTGCAGGATCTTCAACTCATTTTTCGTAAGATCTGTCTTTTTTCCTTCATGCTCTATGCAGCCTCCCACAACATTTAGGATTACACCTTTATATTCCATGTTCAACGCATTACCCCTTGATTTCTCTGCATTTTTATCGGTAGTTCTTTTTAGTACTACGCCTATTCTTGCCAGCAGAATCGGTGGATTAAACGGTTTTGTGATATAATCATCTGCTCCTGCATCCAGTGCTTCTATTTTATCTACATCTTCACTTCTTGCACTGATAACGATAATTGGTACGTTAGACCATGTTCTTACTTTTTTGATCACATCCACACCTTCCATATCAGGCAATCCAAGATCTAATAAAATGATCTCTGGTTTATGAGAAGATGCTTCTAAAATAGCTGAACTTCCATTTTCTGCTGTAATATATTTATAATCATGTGTTTTTAATGTTGTCACGATCAGATTACGGATTGGCCGGTCATCCTCCACGACTAAAATTAATGCTTTATTCATTTAATGTAACCTCACTTAATGGCAGTGTAAAAGAAAAAATACAACCATGTGGTGTATTGTCCTCCAACACCAGTTTCCCGTTATGCACCTCTATGATCGAACGGCAAAGTGCCAAACCTAAACCAAGACTTCGATGGCTGTCTGCGATCGTATTTTTCCCTGTATAAAACATTTCAAATATATGCGGCTTCATTTCATCACAAATTCCAGGGCCGTTATCTTCTACTTGAATCTTTGCTTTTCCATTTTCATTCATGGCACAAATGCGGATTGTAGATCCTTTCGGTGTATATTTAATTGCATTATCGACCAGATTGATCAACACTTGCAGGATCAGCCGCACATCCATATGTGCAAGTATCAATTCATCGCATTCTGTAACGATCTGATACTCTTCATGTTTCCTGCTGATATGCCGTAATGATTCCGCGATCACCTCATCTAATAATTGATCTGTAAATTTCAGTTTTAATCTTCCATCATTTAATCTTGTGATCGATAATAAATTTTCGACGATATTGATCAGCCATTCTGAATCATCATAAATATCTGTATAAATCTGATGTTTTGTTATATCATCAAGACGTTCTCCACTATTTAACAGCATGTCTGCATTCCCAGAAATGGAACAAAGTGGTGTCCTTAGATCATGTGAGATCGCACGAAGCAGATCTGCTCTTAACTGTTCATTTTTGGCAAGAACGGAGATTTTTTCTTTCTCCATGATATTCTTTTTATTTTCCATGGCAAGTGCACATTCATTGATCACAGAAAGTAAGATACTATATTCGAAGGAATCTAATGTATATTCGTCAACTGGTATTGCGATCACACCATACACATTATCCTCAATACAAATGGCAAGGTACAGACACTGTGCATCTTTAAAACGTTCGGTCGTTGCTCCAGCACGCTGCTTGTTTTCATACACCCATTTTGCAATCTCCTGCTCCCTGCTTGTCAATAAATCTTCTATCTGTTCTTTCTTTTTATTCGAAAATATATGTGGTGCTGACAATTCATCGCCTTCCACAACATATGCTACAATACTGCGGTCTAATAATTTGATAAGCTGTGTACATGTAATACTTAAAATATCCGTATCGTTTTTTGCTTTTTGAAGTAACCGGTCTGTGTCAAATAAAATCTGTGTACGAAATGCAGATTGTGCTGAAAGCCTTGCATGTGTTTTTAATTTTGCTGCAAGTGTTCCAGTAATGACAGAAGATATTAACATGATCACAAAAGTTACCGGATATCCAACTGCATACGTCTGAAATGACATTCTTGGTTCCGTAAGGAAAAAGCAGAACAAAAATACACTTAAGACAGAACCTCCAATGCTGTATAAATATCCATCTGTAAGGATTGACGTTAATAAAACACCCAAAATATAAATTGTAACGATGTTTGTATCTGTAAATTGAAGTTTCTGGATGAATAGACCGATCAACGTACAAACTGCAAATATAAATAATGTCAATAAACTGTCTTTCATCGTAGGCTTTCCTACATAAACCGCTCCATGCGGTTTTCGATAATTATCTAAGTTCATCGCATCTGGAATAATGTGGATATCAATATCAGGAACAGCCTCGATCAACTTCTCTGTTAATGTCTGTTTGCTGAAAAAGTGATTTCTCTTTGCACTGCTTTGTCCGATCACGATTTTTGTGACATTTGATAAATGTGCATATTCCGCGATCTGTACCGGAACATTTTCCCCATGTGTCATTACGATTTCCGCACCAGATTCCTTTGCAAATTGTACATGAGCTTCCAGTCTTCTTTTGTCCGATTCTCTTTCTCTTTTTCCTGTCTGTACATACAATGCCGTAAAACGTGCCCGCATATCTCTTGCCATTTTTGCTGCTGTACGTATGATCTTTTCATTCGATGGTGAAGAAGAAAGACAAACAAGAATGTGTTCGTTTTCTTTGTTCAGCTGTACAAATTCTCCTGTGCTCATCTTGGCCCCCTTTCCTTATCGGATGCATTATATCACGATTGTCAATAATAATCCATAAACACATCAATCATCGTCATCATCTTGCTCCCTGTCAATTACTTTCCGATTTTCTCCAAGAAAATAATTAACTTTTTTCAAAAAGAATAACACAAATGCAAACATCAGTATTACCGCCAATGCTAAAATGAAATCTGACATAAGCTCTCACCTCTTTTTCATGACATCAGATACAAAAACACTTTTTGATCGCTTTATATTCTCCTAATACCAATAATGTAACATCTTCCTTAAAACAGGTATCCGCAGATATCGCCATACTTACTTTTCCATCATCTTTTACTGCCATAATGTTAATATCATATTTTTTTCTAATATCAAGTTTTCCCACTGTCTTTCCAATCCATTCCTTCGGAACCTCTACCTCAAAGATCGCATGTGAGGCATCGACTTCCATATAATCAAGAATATGATCATCGGTATAACGGATCGTTGCCCATTTTGCCACCATTTTTTCTGGATAGACTACCTTATCGGCTCCATTTCGTAAGAGGAATTTTTCCTGTACATCTCGTTCAGCTCTGGAAATAACCATTTTGCCTCCAAGTTCTTTTAACAGACAGGTGGTTTCCAACGAATTTTGAAAATTCCCACCGATCGTAACAAAACAGATATCATAATTTGCAATCCCCAGAGATTTTAAAAATTCCTCATTCGTACTGTCCCCGATCTGTGCATTCGTAACATATGGAAGTGCATCATTCACTCTTTCCTCATCCAGATCAACTGCCATGATCTCATGTCCAAGCTGACTTGACTGTATCGCTATATGTTTTCCAAAACGTCCAAGTCCGATCAATAAAATATTCTTCATCATCAATTCCCTCTTTCTTTTATCCCACTATGATCTTATCAAGTGGTAGTCTTGCTTTTCGTTTATTTTTATCTGAAAATACTGCATAGATCAGCGTCAAACCGCCAACACGTCCCAGATACATCAGTATGATCAAAATGATCTGTGACAGAATATGAAGTTTTGGTGTGATTCCTAATGTCAAACCTACGGTTCCAACTGCAGACGCTGCTTCAAACAGACAGCTTGAAAGCGGCAGTCCCTCATACACACTAATCGTCATTCCGCCTGCAAAAAACAAGATAAAATACATCATTGCGATCGTTGTTGCATTTTTTATCACACTAGCATCGATTCTTCTTCCAAATGCTGTCACATCATCACAACTTTGAAAGGTCGCCAGTACATTTAAAAGTAACAGAGCAAATGTTGTTGTTTTCATACCTCCTGCTGTAGAACTTGGTGAACCTCCGATCAACATCAATAAAATCATCATTGCCTTTGATGCTCCTGTCAGCATCGAAAGATCTGTCGTATTAAATCCTGCAGTTCTCGGTGTCACAGCTTGAAACAATGATGCAAGCAACCGGTGAATCCCTGATAGATTTCCATAATCCTGAAAGAAAAAGAAAACAGCTGGTAACAAGATCAGACATAATGTTGTAGTTAGAATAACCTTACTCTGCATATGGTAATGCTTAAAATGAAATTTATGGAGATAAATGTCTTCCCATGTAAAAAATCCAATTCCACCAATGATGATCAGTAACATGATCACAATGTTGATCACTGGATTTACCGCATATGATGTCAATGATACAAATGGATGCCATTTTGTTCCAAGAAGATCAAATCCTGCATTACAAAAGGCTGATACAGAATGAAAGATCGACATCCAGATTCCCCGTAATCCAAAATCATGACAGAAAACAGGCATCATGAATAACGCACCGATCAATTCGATCAATAAAGTTCCTTTTAAAATAAAACTCATCAATCGAACGATCCCTCCTACTTTTGGTGCAGAGATCGCATTTTGCATCGTGCTTCGCTGCATAATCGATATTTTTCTTCCTGATAATATAAATACGGCTGTTGCTGTTGTTATAACTCCCAGACCTCCGATCTGTATCAGAAACATGATCACTGTCTGTCCAAAAGCAGACCAGTAACTTCCAGTATCCACGACTGCAAGCCCTGTCACACATACTGCAGAAGTTGACGTAAATAATGCTTTATGAAATGGTGTTATGATTGCTTGAGCTGATGAAATTGGCAGCATCAGGATCAATGCTCCAAAAAGGATCACTCCTGCGAACCCTAATATGATCACCTGAAATGATGTTAAATGTCTTTTTTTATGAATCCTCCATGGCATATATGATCTTACCTCTTTTTCAAATTATTTTATGACCTTTTGATCTTATCATCATTATATCTTTTATGATAAAAAGATAGTGTAAGGATATGTTCTCTTGTATTAAGATTGTATAAAGAAAAAAGGAGCATAATATGATTTCAAGAAAGGATCCTGCTTTACAGGATTCTCCGCCTGCGGCAGGTCGCTTCTGCCTCTGGGATTTCGTAAAAATATCTGTAAAATATAAAATCCATGAGAACACGATTTTTTGGTTTGTTGTTCTCATGGATTTTATTGTTTCTTATTTTTTCAAGTATTCTTCAATCATACATTCATGCTTCTTTTCTTTTTTACTATAATTAATTCCCACAAGCAAAATATTACCTGCATATTTTTGAATAGAATCTGGATATTTTTTATCCTTAATCTGTTGCAATGCACTAACAGCACTCTTATTCCACTTCAATTCCACAACAAGTGCCGGATAATCATTTCGATATTCTGTTTTTGGAATAAACACAAAATCTGCGAACCCACGTCCTGTAGGAAATTCCCTGACCGGTTTAAAATAATACTGCATTGCACTCAAATAAGCTAATGCCAATACACTGCTGAGTGAATTTTCATTGTTATATTGAATTGCTGAAACATATTCCTCATGGATCTTCTCAATCTGAGCTGCAACTATTTCTCCATCCATATCCAAAGTTGCATCCAGTAAATCCTCTGATTCTTGCTGAAATTTCAGCATTTCATTCCATTCTTTTCTTTTTGTTGCACGAATCAGTTCTTGTCTTATCTCTTCATTCGGTACAAATGCCATCCTATTAACACTTGAATATGCTAAGTATCCCATATGAATCAAATATGTTAAAACGTCATCTTTATTTACAATATTCTCAACGTCATTTTGGAATGACCCAACATCTACTTCAACAGATGCTCCCGACACCATTTCAATAATTGCGGTCTTCAATCCATCAAAATCCATATTGATCAATGGAACAATCGAATCATAGGAAGCTGTTCCTGACCAATAACTTTGGAAGTTTCCATCCGCCATCAAGTTTACAACTGCATTGGGATTATAGACATGATATTTTCCTAACTGATATCCATCATACCAACGTTTGACTTCTGTAAAATCCTTCTTATATGTCTCACAAAGTGCTTTTACTTCATCTTCTGTAAAACCGATGTAAGAAGCTAAACATCCTGCATTCAACATGGAATATTCTCGGAAATTGTTAAGTGCTGATTGTGTTTTTTCTTTCTTGATCGGCAAGATGCCTGTAAGATAAGCAAGTTGAATATATTTCGTTGGTTCTGTTCCCTTAAACATACCTCTTAGGAATCGGATATACTCATCCTGCACCTTTTTGTTCGCTGATTCATCTCTGATCAGCACATCCCATTCATCAATGATAATGATAAATTTCTGTCCTGTCTTATCCTTAACCAGAGAAAGTGCATCTGGCAAAGATACCACTTCTTGACGTAAAATCTCTGGATAAACTTCACGCAATTCATCCAGCACAACTCTTGTGATATATGGCACAACATTATCCGCATCTTCGCAATTTATCAAAAACCATTGTACATCAATATGAATCACATCATATTTATTCAGATGTTTCTTAAAATCCTCTGATTTTCCTATTTCAAAATCAGAAAACATCTTTTCTGATTCTGCTCCTTTGCTGTAATATGCCGCAAGCATATTCGCTGCATATGATTTTCCAAAACGCCTTGGGCGGCTATTGCAAATATACGCATCTGTAGAATCCAGAACTTCATTCATACATGCGATCAATCCTGTTTTATCTACATAAATTCTGGAATTTAGTGCTGCTTGAAACGCACTATTATCTGGATTAACAAATCTGCCCATATTTTATACCTCTCCAATTCCTTTTACCTGTTTTTAATATTTCTCTATTTTACACACGTGTTCTTTTGTTTTCTTATCATAATTAATACCAATCAACAACAGATTATCCTGATATTCTTCCAAACTTTCAAAATACTTCTTATCTTTGATCTGCTTGATCGCACTTTCCGCACTCTTATCCCATTTTAATTCAACTACCAATGCCGGTTTCTCTGCAAATTGTTTTTTCGGAATAAAGACCAAATCTGCAAATCCTTTTCCACCTGCCAGTTCTCTGTGAATGGTATAAAAATTCCTTGCTGCATATAATGCGAGTGAAATCGTATAACTCAATGCATTTTCATCATTATACTGGATATGTGATGTCTCAAAATGTGCCTGTTCAATGGCTTTCGATACCTGTTCTTCTCTGCCTTGCCAGATTGCATTTAATGTATCTGCAGAATCTTTTAGTGCTTTTGAAACAGATCCCCAGTCTGATACTGAAACTGTATTTACATATTCTGCCCGAATTTCACTATTTGGTATCTTGACTGTTTTTGTTTTATCATCATATGCAAGATATCCAAGATGGATCAATAATGTCAGTACATCATCTTCTGTACGAAACGTTGCCATATCATTCGTAAAACTTTCGGTATTCACCGCCACGCTTTCTCCAGCGATCATACTTAAAACATCATCTTTTAGATGCTCAAAATTCATATCAATATACATCTGTAATGCTTCAAAAGTCTCTGTCTGATTCCAGTAATTTGATATCTTTCGAAATCTCATACTATTTACAACCGATCTTGGACTATACACAGACAGTACTCCGTCAAATGAATATCCATCATACCAGTTCTTAACTTCTTCCATATCCATTCCGTATTGTTCACAGAGCTTTTTGACTTCTTGTTCTGTAAACCCGACATAACATGCTAAAGGTCCCGGGGCGATCATGGAAAATTCATCAAACATATTCAGTGCCGAATGTGTTCCATATTTCTTAATCGGTAAAATTCCTGTCATGTAAGATAGATAAATACATGCCTTATCTTTTAATAAGTCCCGTAGAAAATCTAAATATTTTTCCTGTGCTTCTTTATCTTGTTTATATTCCCTAAAAATGCAATCCCATTCATCAATGATCACAACAAATGGGTACTGCATTTGTGCATAAATATCCTGCATACACTCAATCAAATCTGTATCGTCAAAATAATCAACTTCTGGATATTCCATTTTCAAATCTCTGATCACAAGCTTCTTCACACGATCGATCAATTCTTCTACATTATGACTTCGACTTAGAAATTCCTGCATATTTAAGAATATGGTATTATATTGATTCAGATATTTTTCAAAATCTTTATCTTTTGCAATTTCAAACTTTCCAAATAATTCTTTTGAATTACAACCGCGGCTGTAATAAGCTGTCAGCATATTCGCAGCCATTGACTTCCCAAATCTTCTTGGACGGCTGACACAGACATAGTTTTGTGCTGTATCTAGTACGGAATTCGTATATTTTATCATCCCTGTCTTATCTACATAAATTTCAGACTGAATCATTCTTCTGAACTTTTCATTCCCTGGATTTAGATAATTTCCCATACGATCACCTCCTTGAATCAATTTTCTATAATATGAAAAAACTTCGTGCTCTTATCTATATTGATTATGATAGCACGAAATTTTAGCCGCCTCAACTTATATTAATTACATGAAATGAAAAAACACCTGCTCATAACATACATAAAATATACGTTACGATCAAGTGTCTTTTCATACAGTGATTATATATAGAATTTCTTCTATCCTAGTTGTTTACTGCAACATGTTTTGCCTGATCTGAATTGTAAACTTCTTCATCAACCAGACCTTCAGTTGCTGCTGTGATAACGGCTGCTGTTGCTGCTCCTGTTACATTTGTCATTGTTCTTGCCATGTCAACGATCGTTGAGATTGGTGCAAATACGACAACTAATTCGATTGGTAAGCCAAGTGCTGCAAATACAGCTGTTGATGTGATCGTCGCTGTTCCTGGAACCCCGACTGTTCCAACAGATACTACTAATGTGATCAGAATCAGAAATGCATACTGTGCAATTCCGTAATGATATCCTAACATATGAACACTAAATACCGCTGTTAATGCTGGCCAGATTCCTGCACATGCTGGCATTCCAACATTGGCTCCAAGACCTGCCGTAAATGATGCTACATCTCCATCAACTCCAAGTGCTTCTTTTAACTGTCTTAATGTAACCGGGATCGTACCAACACTGCTCTGTGTCGTAAATGCTACATACTGAGCTGGTGCGATTCCTTTAAAGAATTTAACAGGACTTAATTTTGCTACAAATTTAATTAATAATCCTTCTACTCCAAATGCCTGAACTGCACATAAGATATAAGATAATACTAATGTACTTAATAATGGCAGCAATTCTGCAACACTGCTTCTTCCAACGGCTCTTGCCAAGAAAGATAATACTGCATATGGTGTAAATCCAATGATCCAGTCAATTGCCTGTCCGATCACCTGATTTCCTGCATCAATAAATGCTTTAAATGGTTTTACGGATTCATTTTCTTTGGAAATTGCATTGTAAGATAATGCAATGATGATCGCAAATACGACGATCGGAATGATCTGTCCTTCACTCCAGTTTGTTGCGAAGTTGCTTGGGAATAAGTTTACGATCGTATCAACAACAGATGGAACTTCAACTTTCTGATATCCATCAGCTACTTTGTAAGCAAATCCATCACCAACTTTTAAGATGACTGCTGCGATCACTGTAATCGTACTTGCAATCGCTGTATTTAAGATCAGATAAAAGATTGACTTTCCACCGATTTTCTTTAAATGAATGGATTCGCTTAGATTTGTGATACTTGCGATGATACTAAATAACAGCATTGGTACAACAAGTGCTGTCAATACATTGGTATAGATACGTCCGAAAATCTCAACATATGTAAAATGATTTCCAAATCCCAGACCAACTGCGATTCCAAAAACTGTTCCTAATAATGTTAAAAGTCCGAAGTCTACGCCTTTCTTATAATCTAAATAATAGATAACCGCAAACAAAACAATTGTAACTGCTAGTGCGGCAAAATCTGCTGTGTTAATGCTCATTTTGTTACACATCCTCTCTTATAGTTTTTCTTTTTTCATAGTTTTCCGGTAGGAATTATTCGTATAATAGCATTTCCTAGTAATACTGTCAAGAATATTTGATGCTTCTTTTTTTATACAATTTTGATTTGTTGGAATGTTTATGAAGCATAATAACATTACTTTCTGTTTGAAATACAATAGAAAGTGTTCCACTTTTCCCTTTGGAAGCTACTTTGGATGTCTCTTTTTCATTTAATAAAAATATTTATTTTGCTGTAGCAGTTTCTTTATGCCCACTCTTTATCTTATCATACTGTGCAAACATACCTGCAAGTAATGTTCCAGAGATTGAATGCCATACACAAGATACTGCACAGATAATTGCTGATTCTGGTGTTGATGCGAACTGGGCTGTTGTTGTTGCAAGGTTTGTTGCTAATCCAGCATTCTGCATTCCAACTTCGATAGAAATTGTTCGTTTCTTTGCTGTGTTCATTCCAGTAAGTTTTCCCGCACAATATCCAAGGAAATATCCGAAACCGTTGTGTAAAAGTACTGCAACAAAGATCACGATTCCAGACTGGAAGAATTTTGATCCCTGTGATGAGATAACTCCACCAACAACACATGCAAGTCCAAGAACTGCCACACCCGGCATGACTTTCTGAACTTCTTTGAATGCTTTATTTTTTCCTAATGCGTAGTTTAATGCAAACCCGATCGCTACTGGTACGATAACCGTTTCTACGATAGATACAAACATTGGTAATCCATGAATTGTGATCTTGGCTCCGCTTGCCAGAAAGGATACCATCAGTGGTGTCATCACTGGAGAGAGGATTGTAGATACAGTTGTCATTCCAACAGAAAATGCAACATCTCCACCGCAAAGATAGGACATAATGTTTGATGATACTCCTCCAGGACAGCATCCTACAAGAATCAGTCCAAGAGCGATTCCATCTGGCAGATTCAGTAATTTTGTAATTGCAAATGCCAGGAATGGCATGATCAGATACTGAGCGATCGCACCAATACAGATATCAAATGGTCTTTGTGCAAGAATTTTGAAATCTTCTGTTGTCAGTGTCAATCCCATACTGAACATGATGACACCAATAATGATAGACTGACTCGTGAATTTATTTGCTACTGGATCCGTGAATAATTGAAAATTCACCCACCCCATCAACGATGGCAGGAAAAATGTAATGACTGCGATCGCGATGACAACGATAGATGTGTAGTCTGATAAAAATTTGCTTAGTTTTTGTAGTTGTTTCATATTATGTTACCTCCTGATATTCCTCACCGCCCTTCGCTATAAATCAAGAAAGAATCCTGCTCAGAGGACTTTTTATTTCATCGAAATTTTCTATGCAATAAAAATAATCCCCCTAAAATCAGAATGATTCCTCCTATGAATGAAAGCTCATCTGTCCGTCCACCTGTCTTTGGAAGATTCAATATAGAATCATTCATAACATTGTACGTCAGATGATAGAAGTAATAATCATTTCCCTGTTTGATCGCTTTACTTGTATCCACATTCTGTTTATCCACCTCTGCCTGTGACATCGTCATTGGCAGTGTAACGATGATTTGTTCTTTTAACAGATTCTTTCCAACCGCTGTCTTTGTCTCTGTGATCGTATAAGTATCAGGTAGCAATCCATCAAAAGTGACTTCTCCAGCAGAATCTGTTTTGGCCTTCGCTACTTCTGCTCCATCAGATAATGTGATCACAAATTCGATATCTCTTAATGATTTCCCCTTAGAATCTTTCTTGATAAGTTTTACAGATCCTTGGATCATCTGATTCATAAACTTCGCTCCACCTGTCAATTGTGCTTTAGCTGTCGTTCCAGTTGGTCCAATATCGAACGTCACAGTTTCTTTCTCCTGATCGATCGTTGCATTGCTGCTGTTGCTCGTAATATTGAGTAATTTGAAATACTTGATCATACCTCCTTCATTACACGTATAAGTACCATATTCCAGATCATCAAACGTCACAGACAGTTCGATCAGATCTCCCGGATGATCTTTCATCTGTTTTTCAACCTCTGCCTTTGTGAATTTGACTTTCTTCTCATAACTGTGTTTCTTTCCATAGACATCGGTTCCAGTCAGTGTAAATATAAAAGTCGGATCCCCAACATCCATATTCAGATTACCTGGGTCCAATGCTTTTGTGATCGTAATGCTTCCTTTCGGCCCTGTACGGTCATGTGTGTTTGTGATCACTGTAAGATCCTGATCATTTTCATCCGTATCATAGGTTGGTCTGTATCCGATCTCAGATTCTCCCGTGATCAATCCTTCTTCGACTTCTTTCCATGTATAATTGACTTTTTTCCCATTGACTTTCACAGGAAGTACCTTACTGGACGCTTTCCAGTTATTCTTCGCACTGAGCATCAATGTTTCTTCCACTTTACCATCAGCCAACAGATTAACTAAAACAGATTTGGGACGTATGCCATCTTTATTCCCATGATCATTCCATACCTTTTTAACCTTTTTCTTCGTCGTATCTGGTGTATGCGTATTCGTGATCATGATATTCTTCGTTGTTGTACCATCATCATCTATTGTCTCATAAGTATCGACATATCCTGTTTTTGCATTACCTGTCAGCTTATCATAGACTTCTTCTTTCACTTCATACTCAAATGGTTCGCCAGCTTTGTCATACTTATCGAGGCAATGATACGTTACATCATCTGACCAGTTATTTGTTTCGTCTAATGTAATAGCATTCTTGTATTTCTCACCATTTCTATATAATTGAGCTTTGATCGATATCGGCCTCAGATTATCTCCATTGTCACCATCTTCCCAAACCTTTTGTACATTGATATCGACATATTCTGGATTTTCATGGAAGTTCGTAAACGAAATCACATACATCGCATCATTCCAGTGTGTACTCGTCAAAGTATAACCTTCGGGAACATCTTCACGAAACTCCCATTTTTCACGATCATCCTTCTTGATATCCGTAAACATTGTCCAGTTATTATCTTTTGTCAGTGTATACACCTTTACTTCTTTTGTTGTCTTATGTGTTGCCTTGATCGTAACAACATCTGGACGGATCTTTGCTGCATTGTCATGATCATCCCATATCTTCTTCAATGCAATATAATCCAGTTTCTGGTTGACTAAAGTATCTGAATCATGCACATATGTTGTTGTATCATTATCCGTATTATTCTCGGCTTTTACATCATGAATGAGATTTTCTTTCGTATCATTGATCACTTTACCCTTAAATGTTAATGTCTTGTCCGATTTCTCGTATCCATCTGGTGCGTAGATTTCTTTTACCTCATACATATCACTGTCTGTTCCATCCTTTGCATAGATATCGGTCGGCAAGCCAATAAATTCCAGATATTCAAACTGATCATCCTGTGATGTAGTGGTGGCGATCGTATCACCCTTCTTAAAGATATTTTCTCCTTTGCTATTAACGATATCTGTTTTCGCTTTTAAGGCAAATATGGCTCCCGCCAGCTTGTTTCCGTCTTGATCGGTCTTGATCAGATGGATGCCGTATTTTTGCAGAGTATCATTAGCTTTGACATGAATACTTGCTTTCTTTGCAACCTTTAAGGCGATATCTTCCTCTTCTGGATCCAGAACCTTTACCGTAGTCTTGATCGTTTTCTCTGGCAGATCTTTATACGATCCTTGGTTGTTAAAACTGATATTAATCTCGTATTTTCCTGATTTTTCTGCATATGTCGGTGTAAATGCCACATCTTTATCCGTCACTTCCACATCTTCTGCTCCATTGTCATCATAAAGGATTCTCCAGCTAAAGTCCTCTGCCTTGAATTTATCACCTTTTAAGAACCTGTTCTTTGGCATGGCAACGATCTTTAACGGCTGTTCCTCAATAAACTTATCTTCTTCGATCTTTAAGATCTGATCCATGACATATGTTGTCTTAAGAACTGGATTTCCATAGAACATCTGGCTGACATCTTCTACATTGGAGGTGTTGAAAGATGAAAGATCGAGTGTTTTGATGGAATCCATGGCATAAAACATCTGACTCATATCCACGACTGCGGATGTATCAATATTTTTAAAATTGATCTCTGTGAGATTCCTGCAATTTTTAAACATTTTAGATGATATTGCATTCATGTAGATGACCTGTCCGGCTCTTTGACTTGAGATATAACAATCTCCACCATCGTTCCAAAGCACAATACTGCCATCTTTATTCTGAGAAACATCCGTTGTCACAGCTCCTTCTGGTGCACTCTTCCACGTGAAAGTCACAGATTCCGCATCCTTGATCTTCTGGTTCAATTTTTCGCCTTTTTCCAACACATAAATACCTGTACTTACATTATTGTCTTCATTTCCAAACGAATCTTCCTTGTCTGGTACTTTATCATCATCACGAATATCATTGATACTTCCTGCGGTTGTATCCCATGTCAGTTCTACTTCATGTTTTTCCTGATCTTTGATATAGCCTGTCGGAGACTTGATCTCTTTTATGTAATACTTTCCTAAATAGAAGTTAGTTGTTTCTTTTCCATCCATATCCTTTCTTGTAAAATAGATCTCCTTCTCTTTTGTCGTTGTCTTTTGATCAATCAGTTCGTCCTTCTTCCAGACGAACGTTCCGTCATCTTTCTTGATATTCTCATCCGCATACAGCCCATAGACTGCTCCTGCGATCTGATCGTTGTCATAGATAAAACTCTGAGAATCCTTGTCATAATCTGTTAAGATATCTCCCGTCTTACTGAACGTAATTTCTCCATAGACTGGCGTATCCATCTGGTCAAACCTGCAGCTTCCATTTCCAGCGTTATCGTACGTGATCTTGATGCTTGTGGATTCCCCGCTTAACTCAAAAGATTTTTCTTCTGCGTCATCTATGTTGTAGCCTGTTGGCGCAGCAGTTTCCTTGATCGTATATTTTCCATATGGAAGATAGCACTCTGCAGTTCCATCTCCACTCGTTCCTGTAGTCAAAGTTGCCACAATATCCTGATCTTCATCATAGATTTCATAGACTGCATCATTTAACAGCTTCTTTGTCTCTGATGAACGTTTAACCAGTTCGATCCTGATCTTATTTTCATCATCTTTATACGGACCAAACGTGACTGTCTTATGGACATCAGACTTGATCAAGACCACATCTTCATCTTCCATCATTTCGTGCTTTGGATCACCCTTGATCTGATGCAATGTATAAACACCGATTGCTAACGAGATTGAAGTTGCTTCTCCTTTTTCATCAGTTATCAGAGTATCGACCACTTCTCCATGCGGATCAATGATCTGAAATTCCGCCCCAGATTCCGGTACATACTTATCTTTATTTACGGACATTTGCTTTTTGATCGAAATCTTTGCGGATTTTGTATAATCGTCTTTTAAAACGAATTCATACACTTTGACTTCATCCTCGATCGATGCTTTCATTTCTGTGGAATACTGCGGTAGCGCAAGGTCATAGCCTTCGACACCTCTGGTCTGCACGACTATAAACCCTGTCTTCTTTACAAAATCTTTTAGGAGCATCGCTGCCTTTCCTTCGGAATCTGTGACTAATGTTCCAAGAATCGCATCTTTATTATCTTTTTTCAGTTTTTCAATGTACTGAATCCTGTCCTGTG
>OOBK01001137.1_pt1 | contig 15426 bp, 16 predicted proteins | sample 1671541 | NCBI WGS metagenome assembly OOBK01 (sample SAMN06348167, study PRJEB24527) | human gut metagenome | biome: human gut; feature: ankylosing spondylitis patient; material: feces | host: Homo sapiens | place: China | collected 2015-10 | reverse complement strand
ATAAATACAACTATCAATATCCAGTCAATTACAAAAATTCTTTTCATACATTTCCGTTTTTATTACGCGACAAAGGTCACTACTTTATTGGATATGGACGATAACAATTGTAAAGAAATGGAATTTAACGACGATTCCTAATACGGGACAGCGAAACAGGTGTAATACCAAGATAGGAAGCTATGTAATGTTGCGGTACCCGTTGAATAATATTAGGGTATTCCTTCAATAGTTCTTCGTATCTCTGTTGTGGCGTATTCTTGATACGGGACAAAAACAAGTCTGGTAAAAGCTGAACCGTTCTATAATTTTCTCTTCATATAACAGTCTCAATGAAAGATTGCTTCCTATTTTGTGATAGAAATCTTCTTTTTTAATTGACACAACTTCAGACGGCTCAATGCTTTCTAGTGAAAACAAGCTGGGTGTCCCTCTATACAAGCTATCAAACGAGGCCACAAAATCACCTTCAAAAAAGAATTGAAAAGTTATATCCTTTCCTTCATTATAAAAAAACAACCTCAAGCATCCTTTACGGACAAGATATATCTTATCCGCAATCTTTCCTTCCTCCAATAATACCGTTTTAGAGGGAATGGAAAGGGTTTCGATTTCTTTTACATTAAAAAATATATTATCTGACACTTCTTTCATCAAACCCGCTTTACAAATCTGACTTAATTTATTCAAAGAAAGCCGAAGGATAACGTACAATACCCTTTATACTTTTCAATGCATCAGGTATCAGTTCAATAACCTGACAATATTCAGAAGGCACATCAAACGGAAACGTGATACCATAGTCTGCTGCTTTGCGGTAACCGAAACGTGGATAATAGTCTTTATGACCAAGCAGGGCAGCTGTTCCATAACCATGAGCGGCAGCCCTTTTATGAGCTTCTTTAAGTAACATTCCTCCTATGCCTCTGTTCTGGTATTCAGGAAGAACGGCAAGCGGAGCCACAGCCAAAGATGTATGGACTTCACTTTCTGAAACGATTTCCACTTTTGTCAACAAAATATATCCTACTATTTCTTCCTGATCTGTTTTCGCAACTAACGACAGTTCCGGAATATATGTATCGGACTTATGCAGTTTGTCCACCAAATGATGTTCCTGATGGTCGCTTTCCTGCATATCTGCAAAAGCTGCTTCTATCAAGTTGCAGATAACTGGCAATTCTGAATTTTCTTCTTGACTTATTCTGATATTCATTGTTGGATTATTTTTCGTTTTCATCGTCAGGTTGTTTCTGTACGCTGATGGGGTCACTTTCAAGATACGCATTACATACCTGCAGAAATATGAGACGGACGCAAAATTCATCCTCTCCGAAATCTCTTTTAATGTCAGGGTCTTATCGGACAGTAGCCGGGTGATTTCTGTAATGGTAAATCGGTCTATCCAGAAATTGGCATGGAAGCCACTTGCTTTTTTGCTCACCTCGGTAAGGTATTTTGGGGTAATACATAGTTGTGAAGCGTAAAATGACACTTCCCTATGGGTCTGGTACAGCCCGGACCGTAACAGTTCGACAAAACGATTCATGATGTCGGCGCTCTGTTTCGATATAGAGGAGTATCCGTACAGCTGGGCATGAAAATCGTAAAGGTCCAGAATAAAGGCCTTCGTATAGCATCCTATCCATTCACTGTAAAAATGGTGGGTATCACATTCCAGCCGTTTCCCGATCAACGATACATCTTCGATGAATGTCCGCTGCCCGGCTTCGTTCAACGGCATAACCGGATTCTGGAGCAAGGTCAGCTTGCCGTTCACATCATAGTCGTTTCTCGGTATGTTCTTATACAGGAAAGGATAAGAGATATAAACCACTGTCGCACGAAAATTGTCCGTGGTTTGTATATCCGTTATCAGTTCGTTGTGGACAAAGATGATGCAGTCTCCGGCAGTCATCCGAAAAGACTTTCCGGCCAGGCAGAATGTCATTTCACCCGCATGGCAAAGGGCATGCGTGCAATATTGGGACATGTTCCTTGAGCTTAGCGCGGCAAAATCGTCGGCAAAAATAATCTCGTCGTTTATGAAATTCCGATTTCTGTAACTTGTCATATCTGCAAAGATACCGATAATTTGATATTATACAAAAATATACAAAACTTCCGTATGACGGATGCCATGTAAAGAACCGAAAAAAGTGAAACAAACACCGAAATATGTTTGGCCATAAATCCCGTTGCGTATCGTAAATTTGCAAAGGAAAATCATTAAAACAAAGGCGTATGCAGACAATCAAATTAAACAATGGCATTGAAATGCCTCAAATGGGTTACGGGGTTTTTCAGATTACCCCTGAAGAATGTGAAAGGTGTGTAAGTGATGCCTTGAGTGTGGGTTACCGGATGATTGACACCGCCCAGGCATACTGGAATGAGGAAGGTGTGGGACGTGCCTGGAAGAAAAGCGGCATCCAGCGTGAGGACATATTCCTGGTAACGAAGGTATGGATTTCCAATTACGGGGAGGGGCAAACACTGAAAAGCATCGAGGAGAGTTTGCGCAAACTGCAAACCGACTACATTGACCTGATGCTGCTTCACCAGCCTTTCTGTGACCGTTACGGCGCTTACCGCGATCTGGAGAAAGCCTATAAATCGGGCAAGCTGCGCGCTATCGGTGTAAGCAATTTCTATCCCGACCATCTAGTAGACCTTGCCGCTAACATGGAAATAGCCCCCATGGTGAACCAGGTGGAGACCCATGTCTTCAACCAGCAAGTGGAAGCAAGGAAGTACATGGATGAGATAGGTACTCATATCATGTCATGGGGCCCTCTAGTAGAAGGGAAAAACAACTTTTTCCACAATCCTACGCTTGCCAGAATCGGTGAAAAATATAATAAATCGGTAGCTCAAGTAGCCTTACGGTGGCTGATACAAAGCGGGGTCATCATCATTCCGAAAAGCACTCGAAAGGAACGTATGGCCGAAAACCTAAATATTTTCGACTTTGTACTAGATGCGGATGACATGTCGGCCATAGCCCTGCTGGACGAGAAACACAGCTTCTTCATCGACCATCATGACGGACAGATGACAAAACAGTTTATGGACTGGAGAAGTCTGGTCAAACCAGCCGAATAAGTTTTTTAACACAGCCAAATATTTTAATAAACAGATAGCCTGATGAAATCACAACAATCTTTCAGGCTATCTTGATATTTATAATTTTTAAACCTTCAAACACTGTTCAAATTCTTTTTATATAACTATCCCCCTGCTACCTCGAAATAAACATTTGATTAAAAACAGGAAAAACTATATCGTCAGCACCTAATTTTTTTAACATAACATCAAAAAAACGCTAGAACTTAATCTGTCATAAAATAATTTTACATAGCTTTGTCATCAAACTCAAACATAAAAAAACACGTTTATGAAAAAGAATCCTTACAAAGAGGCTCCGGCCAATTTTTCTGTATGCGTACATACAGATTGTACTTGCGGTTCCACCTGTCTTCGTCAACTGGCTTATCCGGTATTACTGGAACGAGAAGCTTTTCTACATCTGGCCAATCCTACCCGATGCACTAAAGACCATTCATGTCCATATTACCGTGATGCAGCTCCCGTAACCTACATGCGTGGCTTCACACAAATGAAAAAGCGAATGTATCCCGAACAATACCAGAAGTTCATGAATTTTCTGATTGCACGTTTCGGACGAAATCCTTACTTTGAAAGAAGAAGAGGAGACAGAAAGCTGAACCTCCAAGAACAAGAAATCATTCGCAAGGCCCTGAAACAGGCAGGAGTCACAGAAAATCTAGACTTCGATTTAAAGGAAGAGGGATTCAACTGGTTCGATTAGCCAGTACTTTCTAAGAAGTACTCGAGTACTTTGCTGAAAGTACTGCAGTACTGCCAAGAAAGTACTACAGTACTCCTTAAGTAGTACTCACGGAATATATAGTACTGTATATCAAAACAATAAAAGGAAACACAATAAAGGCCTGCAACATAAAAAACGAAGCAGGCCTTTATGCTATTTATTTCATTCCTCTTGCCTTGAAAATACGCTCCTTGGCATCATTGATGCGTTGTAGCTTTTCTTCGGCAGCTTTCCGGATGTCTTCTCCCAACGTAGCCACACGGTCTGGATGATGTTTCAGTACCAGGTTACGATACGCCTTACGGACTTCCTCATCCGAAGCTGTAGGTTCGATTTCCAGCACCTTGTAGGCATCTTCCAGCGAATCGCCTCTCAGGTTCAACATGGAATCGACTTCCTGCATGGACAACTGCATGGACTGAGCTACTTCCTTTAAGGCATCCACTTCTGCCGCACAAACATTTCCGTCGCTCTGTGCAATCTTCACCAGAAAATCGAGCAACTGCAAACGCTGTTCATACGTCAGATTGGCAGCAATCTGCGCTCCGCACTCCCGAATGGTACGACGAAAGGCAGAAGGGTCATTCTGCTCCATGCGCTTGCGCTGTTCAAACAGATTCAGCAAAATACGCTCTCCTTCACTGACAGAAGCCTCTCCGAAATTCACGCGCAAGAACTGACGCACAAACTCCATTTCACTGTGCATGATGCGTCCGTCGGCACGAATGATATACGAAGCCATGACTAGCATAGAAAACAAAAAACTGTTACGCTGGCCTGTGTACACATCTTCTTGTGCCGTACTTCCATAGCCACCGTCCATTTCCTCTTGTGCTGTCACGCTTTTATCGAACAAAGAACCGATGGCAAATCCTGCCAAGGCTCCAAGAGGTCCCATGGTCATGAAACCCATGATTCCCCCAATCCATTTTCCGTATCCCATAAATTATAAATTCTTTTTCTATCAAGTTAAAATAAAGTACAAACTTCAGCCTGACTCACCTTGATTAAATCAGCCGGAGCCAGTTTCACCTGCAAGCCTCTCACTCCTGCACTTACGTATATATAAGGGAAATCATTGCATGTGTGATGAATATATGTAGGGAAATGCTTCTTCATCCCTATCGGAGAGCATCCTCCACGAATGTATCCCGTCAGCGGAAGCAGTTCTTTCATCGGTATCAGGTCGCATTTCTTGTTGCCTGAAATCTTGGCTGCCAGCTTCAGGTCGATTTCGTGCTCACCGGGAATCACACAGACAAAGTAACCCGACTTATCTCCTTGAAGCACCAACGTCTTGAATACCTGTTCAATGTTCTCTCCTAAAGTAGCGGCTACGTGTACGCAACTTAAATCATTTTCATCTACCTCGTAAGGAACCAGTTCATATTTCACCTTATCCCGGTCCAGCAAACGGGCCGCATTGGTTTTTGCAATCTTGTCTTTTGCCATTATTTTGTTACTCCTTTCAGTTCTTCTTTTAAAAATCCGGATGTATATCCTTTACCCGACTGGGCCACTTCTTCCGGTGTACCGCACACCAGCAACTGTCCTCCGGCCTTTCCGCCTTCCGGTCCCATATCGATAATATAGTCTGCCATCTTAATGACATCCAGGTTGTGCTCTATGACAATGACGGTATTTCCTTTTTCTACCAGACGGTTCAGCACGTTCATCAGTACCCGAATGTCTTCAAAATGCAGTCCGGTGGTCGGTTCATCCAAAATATAGATAGTCTTTCCGGTATCCCTTTTAGCCAGTTCAGTAGCCAGTTTCACACGCTGACTCTCTCCTCCCGACAAAGTAGTAGAGGGCTGCCCCAACTTGATGTATCCTAATCCCACCTCCTGCAGCACCTTGATTTTGTTCAGTATCTGCGGCACGTTTTCAAAGAATTCCACTGCCCGGTTGATGGTCATGTCCAGCACATCGGCAATGGATTTACCTTTATAGCGCACTTCCAACGTTTCACGGTTATAACGCTTTCCGTGACAGACCTCACACGGCACCAGCACATCGGGAAGGAAGTTCATTTCAATGGTCTTGTAACCGTTTCCTCCACATGCCTCACAGCGTCCACCCGATACGTTGAAAGAGAAACGACCTGCCTTATAGCCGCGAATCTTGGCTTCCGGAAGACCGACAAACAAGTTACGTATGTCGGAAAAGACTCCGGTATAGGTAGCTGGATTCGAACGCGGGGTTCTTCCTAAGGGCGACTGGTCTACGTTCACCACCTTGTCAATGTATTCCAGCCCTTCAATGCTGTCATACGGCAAAGGATCTTGCAGTGAACGGTAGAAGTGCTGGGAAAGAATCGGTTGCAGGGTATCATTTATCAAAGTAGACTTTCCGCTGCCGGATACTCCGGTCACACAGATAAGTTTTCCCAATGGAAACTCCACATCATCGCCTTTCAGGTTATTTCCACGTGCCCCTTTCAACACGAGAGAATGCCCGTTGCCCTTTCTTCGTTCTGCCGGAACCTCGATACTCATTTTTCCATTCAGATACTGCGATGTCAGGGTGTTGGTCTTTATCATTTCTTCCGGTGTACCGGAGAAAACGACCTCACCACCCAAGCGACCGGCTTTCGGTCCCATATCCACCACGTAATCCGCAGCCAGCATCATGTCCTTGTCATGTTCCACTACGATAACGGTATTTCCCAAATCGCGCAGTTCTTTCAAGGAGTTAATCAACCGGATATTGTCACGCTGATGCAGTCCGATACTGGGTTCATCCAGAATATACAACACATTCACCAGCTGAGAACCAATCTGCGTGGCCAGACGAATACGCTGGCTTTCTCCTCCCGAAAGTGTGACTGATGAACGGTTCAACGACAGATAGTCCAGTCCCACATCCAGCAGGAATTTCAGTCGGGTACGTATTTCTTTCAGGATTTCCGTTGCTATCAGGCGCTGCTTGTCTTCCAGAAAGTCTTCCACATGGCACACCCAGTCATACAACTCACTGATGTCCATCGTGGCCAGTTCATAAATATTCTTGTCGTGGATGCGGAAATGCAAGGCTTCCTTGTTCAGACGTGCCCCTTTACAATCGGGACACACATCCGTCTTGGCAAACTGTTCCGCCCATTTCTGTGCGGTGGCAGAAGCTTCCTTTTCCTGCATCATCTGAATGTATTTCACGATGCCCTCGTATAAAATAAAGTAATCGGAAGTGGCATGAATTAGTGTACTCTTGATTTTCAAGCGCTCATCGCATCCATACAGAATCTCATTGATGGCATCTTCCGGCAACTCACTCACCGGTGTCTTCAACGTAGCTTCATAGCGTTCAAGCAACGCTTCCAACTGCCAGAATATCATTACGTTCTTGTATTTTCCTAACGGAGCCACAGCTCCTTCATACACCGAAAGCGAACGCTCCGGAATCACCTTGTCCACATCAATCAAGTTGACATATCCCAGTCCCTTGCAACGCGGGCAGGCCCCCTGCGGAGAGTTGAACGAGAAGTTATGCGGTGCCGGCTCCTTGTAAGAAAGTCCCGTCACCGGACACATCAGGCGTTTGCTGTAGTGACGCACACTTTCCGTCTGTGCATCCAGTATCATCAACAATCCGTCACCCTGCTGCATGGCTGTAGCTACGCTCTGCTTTAAGCGGCTTTCTTCCTTTTCCGTAACCACCATCTTGTCAATCACCACCTCTATGTCGTGATTCTTGTAACGGTCCAGCTTCATGCCGTGTACAATTTCCTTCACTTCTCCATCTACACGTACATAGAGATAGCCCTTCTTACGTACCTGCTCGAACAATTCCTTGTAATGTCCTTTACGCGTACGCACCAAAGGTGCCAGGATATAAATGCGTTTTCCTTTATAGTCACGGTGTATCAAATCCAGAATCTGTTCTTCGGTATATTTCACCATCTTCTCGCCCGAAAGATAGGAATAAGCCGTACCCGCACGGGCAAACAGCAGTCGCAGATAATCATAAATCTCGGTGGTTGTTCCCACGGTAGAACGTGGATTCTTGTTCGTCGTCTTCTGTTCGATGGAAATCACCGGACTCAATCCTGTAATCTTATCCACATCCGGCCGTTCCATCCCTCCCAAAAAGTTACGGGCATAGGCAGAGAAAGTTTCAATATAACGGCGCTGCCCTTCTACAAACAGCGTATCAAATGCCAGAGAAGACTTTCCGCTTCCGCTCAATCCGGTAATCACCGTCAAGCTGTCACGAGGGATTTCCACATCTATATTTTTCAGGTTGTGTACCCGAGCTCCTTGTACACAAATCGTTTCTGTTCCTTCAGTCATACATTATCCATCAATGATATCTTTGCAAAGATAGTGAAAGGCGAGAACAGAGACAAACGGAAAACAAAGTTTTCAGATTTGGCTATGCCGAGCCGCATCCTATCTTCGAGAATCAAAGATAGAGATATTTACTTTTCCATTTTCATTCGACAATGCAATTTTTTTTGTACTTTTGCCACTCAACAAATCCATAATAACCATGAGATTCTTTCAGATAGTTTGCCTTTCGCTGGCTTTGACTTTAGGAAACGCCGGAATAACTACCTTCGCACAGAACGGAAACAATTATTTTCTACATACAGTAAGCAGAGGACAGAGTCTTTACTCCATTGCAAACATGTACCATGTGTCCATTGACGACATTGTACGTTTGAATCCGGGAAGCGACAAGCAAATCCGGGTAGGAGAAGCATTGAAAATTCCCCAGGCAAACTCCTCTTCTTCCAGCAAGAACGGAAGATTCCATACTATACAGGCTGGAGAAACGCTTTACCAGCTGACGGTGAAATACAATATCAGCGCACAGGCTATCTGCGATGCCAACCCTGGTCTGAGTGCCAGCAATTTCCGCGTGGGACAGGTAATCTCAATCCCTACGGAAAGTGTGACGGATCCGGTCACTCCCCTCGCTCCAGCTCAATCTTCCACTCCTTCTACTACCCAGAAAGGATGGAAAGAAATGCATAAAGTGGAACGAAAGGAAACTATCTTCAGCATCTGTCAGGAATATGGCATCACACAAGAAGATTTGCTGGCGCTAAATCCGGAATTGAAAAACGGGAAGCTGAAAAAAGGTATGTTCATCTTTATTCCTTACCCTAAGAGCAGCCAGCCTGCAGCAACACCTACTCCCACAATGGTTCAAACACCATCCAATGAAGAACTGTTCAAGCAAAGCAAAACGGCTTCTAAATCTCTGCGAACCATTCAGGCAGCCGTGATGCTTCCGTTTACCGCTTCCGGAAGTATCAAACCTGAAGAGCAGACCCGCATGGTGGAATATTACGAAGGCTTCCTGATTGCCGTAGACAGTTTGAAACGTCAGGGTGTTTCGGTTGATTTATATACCTACGACACGAAAGGCAGCACCAATGTTATTTCAAGCATTCTCAACAAACCGGAAATGAAGAATATGGACATCATCTTCGGACCTGTCCATACTTCAAACATCGAACCGCTGGCAAATTTTGCAGAGCGTAACAAAATACGACTGGTCGTTCCTTTTGCTCCGAAAGTGGACCAGGTGTTCAATAATCCGATGGTCTATCAGATTAACACACCGCAATCTTATTTTTACTCAGAAGCGTATGACCATTTTCTCCGTAAATTCAGTAAGGCCCGCATCATATTTGTCGATCCGGCTAATGGAGACAAGGAAAAAAATGAATTCATCAATGGCCTGAAAAGCGAGTTAAAAGACAACCGTGTAGACTTCAAGCAGATTCAGCTAAGCAGCGAAATCGCTCCGGAAAGAATCATTGCAGCCATGGATACACTGAGGGAAAATATTTTTATTCCGACTTCCGGACGTAGTTCGGCACTGACCCGGATACTTCCTCAGCTGACTAATGTATTACGTTCACATCCGCATTTCGACATGCACCTGTTCGGTTATCCGGAATGGCAAACTTACACACAGGAACATCTGGCCAGCTTCTATGAACTGGATACGTATTTCTATTCATCGTTCTATACCAACAACCTGTTCCCGGAAGCTGTCCGGTTCACCCAAAGCTACCGCCGCTGGTATAGCAAAGACATGGCGAACACTTTCCCAAAATACGGTATGCTGGGATTTGATACGGGATATTTCTTCCTGAAGGGCTTGTCACAACAAGGCAATAAATTCGAAGAAAATCTGGATAAAGTTTCGGTTACCCCTATTCAGACGGGATTCAAATTTGAGAGAGTTAACAACTGGGGTGGCTTTATCAACCGGAAAGTATTTTTTGTTCATCTGACCAAGAATTATGAATTGATCAAACTTGATTTTGAATAAAATGAAAAGATACCGACAACTGATTTTTATATGCTGTCTGCTTTGCATGCTGCCCTTGTCGTTGTTTGCCCAATTGCAAGACGAACGGCATAATCTGTCCGTGGGAATCAATGGAGGAGTAAACTTAAACTCTGTCAGTTTCACCCCCAGCATCAAGCAGACGAACTTCATTGCACCGGAATTTGGTCTTACAGTCCGTTATATCTCTGAGAAATACTTCAAAATGATTTGTGGTATACAGGGAGAAATCAACTTTTCCCAGCGAGGATGGAAGGAAGTCATTGAAGACGGAAGTAACAATACCTACCACCGTGCCATGAACTACATAGAAGTCCCTCTGCTGGCCCATCTGGCTTTCGGGAAAGACAAAGGAAATGGAGCCCGATTTATCATCAACCTGGGTCCGCAAGTAGGCTTCCTTTTAGGCGAAAAAGAATTTTACAGCGACCCGTCGACCTGGGATACCACCAACCGTCCGCAAGGGACTGATGAACAATACGGAAAATTTGCCGACCGAAAATTTGACTACGGAATCGTAGGAGGAGGAGGTTTGGAAATACGTACTGGAATTGGTCATTTTCTGCTGGAAGCCCGTTATTATTTCGGTCTGAGCGATTTCTACAACAACAGTAAAAAAGATTATTTCTCACGTTCTGCTCATTCCTACATTGGCGGACGTCTGACTTATTTATTTGATTTGAAAAAATAACTTGTATGATTAAACTTATATCCTGGAACGTAAACGGGCTGCGTGCCTGCTGCGACAAAGGTTTCCGAGACATATTTATCCAACTTGATGCTGATTTTTTCTGCCTGCAAGAGACAAAGATGCAGGAAGGACAGCTTGACCTCTCTTTTGAAGGCTATACTTCCTACTGGAATTATGCCGAGAAGAAAGGATATTCCGGTACTGCCATCTTTACCAAGCACCAGCCCCTGCAAGTAACTTACGGTCTGGGAATTGATGAGCACGACCATGAAGGACGTGTCATTACACTGGAGATGGAAAAATTCTTTCTGGTAACAGTCTACACACCGAATTCACAGGATGGACTGAAACGTCTGGACTATCGCATGACCTGGGATGATGATTTCCGCGCTTACTTGCAGAAGTTAGACCAAAGCAAACCCGTACTGGTATGCGGTGACCTGAATGTAGCTCACAAGGAAATCGACCTGAAGAATCCGAAAACCAACCGGATGAATGCGGGCTTTACCGACCAGGAACGTGAAAAATTTCAATTGCTGTTAGATGCCGGATTCATCGATACCTTCCGTTACTTCTATCCCGAGCAAACCAACATTTATTCCTGGTGGTCTTACCGTTTCAAGGCACGCGAGAAGAATGCAGGGTGGCGTATTGACTACTTTTTGGCCTCAGCCAGCCTTGCCGATAAGCTGAAAGAAGCGAAGATTCACACGGAAATATTCGGCTCGGACCATTGCCCCGTGGAAGTGACCGTTGAAATTTGATTTGCCGCATGAAAAATGAAGGATTTACCTTACGGAAGCGTTTACGGAGCTTTAAGTTCGCTGGAAACGGTATCCGTCTGCTGATTACACGCGAGCACAATGCCTGGATTCATTGTTTTGCCGCAGTATGTGTAACCCTGGCAGGATGGCTAATTGGACTTTCTTCCACTGAATGGATAGCCATCGTGTTTGCCATTGGTTCCGTATTGGCTGCAGAAGCAGTCAATTCTTCCATTGAAGCACTGGCCGATTTAGTTTCACCAGAATACAACGAAGCTATCAAGCGTACAAAGGATTTGGCAGCTGGTGCCGTATTGATTCTGGCTATCAGCGCAGCCATTGTCGGATTAATAATATTCATTCCTAAAATTCTTACCCTGTCATGAAACCTGTCATGATTTTTTTGGCAGCACTCTGCCTCAGCGTGTCTTTACAGGCACAACAGCTTGAAATCAGCCAGCCCCGAAAAGCCGTACGTACTTCCGGCGATGTGGGTGCCGTACTGCTTCCCGTAGCCGGACTGACAGTCATACTTATTGAAAAAGACTGGCAAGGACTGAAACAGGGCGCATTGGCTGGAATTACCACGTTAGGAGTTACATACGCATTGAAATATGCAGTTAAAAAAGAACGTCCCGACCACAGCGACAATCATTCATTTCCGTCCATGCATACCTCTGTATCTTTTACAGCTGCCTCTTTCATCCAGCGACGTTACGGATGGAAATGGGGACTTCCTGCCTATGTAGTCTCTACTTATGTAGGCTGGAGCCGTGTATACGGAAAAAAACATGATTGGTGGGATGTAGCGGCCGGCGCGGCCATCGGAGTAGGAAGCTCCTATCTTTTTACCCGTCCGTTTGCCAAGAAACATGATTTGGCCATCAGCCCCGTAGCCGGTGACGGTTATTGCGGATTCTATACCTCTTTAAAATTCTGAATAATCCCGGAAGCATGTACGCAGCAAACTATTTCCTGCTGCGTCCACTTCCGAACAGATTCTTTGCTGCGTATTAGTTGAAATAATACAAGAAAGTAGCAATACCTTCCAACGCTTTCTTCTTCTGGTCTTTAATTTCAATGGAGAATTTGATTTCTGCCTTTGCCACTCCACGCAGATTTACCAATGAGTGCAAATCAGCCACCAGACGTACACTCTGACCTGACAATACTGCCTGGCCGAACTTCATCTTGTCCATTCCATAATTCACCATCATCTTCAAGTTGTTCACCTCGATAATCTGATTCCACAGATAAGGTAACAAAGACAAGGTAAGATACCCGTGTACAATTGTACTCTTGTAAGGACTTTCCGCTTTGGCACGCTCTGCATCCACATGAATCCACTGGTGATCCAATGTAGCATCTGCAAACTGGTTGATGCGTTCCTGCGGAATTTCAAGCCATTCTGATACTCCAATCTGCTGGCCGACCAATTTTTCGAACTCTTCGTACGAGTTAATAATAACTTTCTCCATAATTATCCTTATTCTTTAAAAAGCATAAAATATAGACAAAGATAAGTATATTTTCTTATTTCGATTCTTTTTCTTATCAAAATAAAGTAGCCTAAAAATCATGATAAATAGCCAAATCATCAGATTCCGGCTAAATTGACTACTTAAACAACAATGAAATTAATACTTTACTAATCGTTTGGGATTTCCATGCCAGGAACACCCCAGACAAAAGACCTCGTTCAAATCAAATCCTTCAAGCGATTCATCTTCTTTTTTCGGTACGACTTCTCCTTCAGAAGTCACATATACCAACCGACGCTCTCCTGCTTCATTTTTCACATACATCGCTGCAATTTTGCATTGCGGGCACAACATTTTTTTCATGTCCTATACTTTATTAATCTGCACAAAGATACATATTTTCATGGAATCCCCACTCTACGCCGCTATTATCCCCATCTATTTATGCAACCCGGTTGTTATTATTACATAACTGATACAAGAAAGCAAAAAAGGAGGTAAATTCGCCTCATAATAAAACAGCTACAACTATGTCACATTCACACTCTCATTCACACACGCACAGCCATCATGCCATCGAATCGGTCAGTACCACACTCATCGTATGTATCATCCTGAACCTGTTGTTCGTAATAGCCGAAGCGGCCATTGGTTTTTCCTACCATTCCTTAGGCCTGCTCTCTGACGCCGGACATAACCTGAGTGATATATTCAGCTTACTGCTTTCACTCTTTGCCATCCGGATGGCGGCACGAAAAGGAAATCGCCATTTCACCTATGGCTATAAAAAAAGTACCATACTTGTCTCGCTGACCAATGCCGTCATACTCCTCATTGCCGTAGGAGGGATTCTGATTGAAAGTATCTATAAATTATATAGCCCCGGCACCGTTTCCGGTGAAGCCATCTCATGGACTGCCGGAGCGGGCATATTAGTGAACGGAGCTACCGCCCTGCTACTGATGAGCCGACGAAAAAACGACTTAAACATCAAAGGAGCTTTTCTGCACATGGCCATGGATACACTGGTATCCGTCGGGGTAGTTATCTCGGGCATCCTTATCAGCCTGACCCATTATTACGCACTCGATGCGTTCATCGGAATGGGCATAGCCCTCATTATCCTGATTTCTACCTGGAAACTCTTGAAAGAGAGTCTCTACCTTACACTGGATGCCGTGCCTGAGCACATTCACCTCGACAAACTGGAGCAGGAAATCAGTCAGACACAGGGAGTGGAAAGCTGGCATCACCTGCATGTATGGGCTGTCAGTACGACTGAAAATGCCGCTACCCTTCACGTGGTAATTACCAGTCTGAATGAGATTGAATGTACCAAACATGCACTTAAACAACTGTTATCCCAACACGGAATTACCCATTCTACCATCGAATTTGAAACCCCAGGCTCGCAATGTGAAGATACAGCCAAAGGATGCTATCACTCCTGAACACCACAAAAAGAAAGTGCGCTGACCGGAAAAAAACTTCCAACCAGCGCACTTTTCTATTTTTCTTTAAGAATTATTTCAGTTTCACGAATAACTCTCCATCCACTTCACTTGTCTCAATTTTGTCTTCTCTCAACAACCAACCTAAACCCAGGAACAAGTCCTTGTCTGCTTTCAATTTAGCTTCTTTCTTAAGCTGTTTCTGAGTTTTGCCTTCTGTTTCATTCAGTGCCTCCCAGATTTGTCCGGCAATGACACCTGCTTTTTCTTTTAACATAGTCTTTTTGCTTTTATAATTATACATCTAAACTTGACGTGCATTAAACTGCGGCAAAATTAACAAAAAACAAGAAAAGGCGTGAAGAAAAAAGAGAAAACTTTCATTTTACAACCTAAAAAACAGCTTCTTATTACAATTTCCCTTCATTTTCCAAGAAATCGCCCCAAATTCTTGCTGCCGTTTCCACCATTCGTGCGCACGGACGTTTGGCATAATACTGTGCGGTCCGGGCATCGGGTGTAGCTACAATAGGTTCTTTCTTTGACAAGCCCAACAGTTCGCTGCAACGGATGGTTCCGCATTCTTCCTTAAACTTTTCAGCCAGTTCCTGCACCAATTTATAATTGGCAGCCTTTCCTTCCCTGTCTGCCCCATCCACTGCACAGCGTTCCAAACCCGCCAGCAGAAACATACCGCAAGCCGCACCGCATATCTCCCGCATGCGCCCGATACCTCCTCCAAACGAAGCAGCCATGTGCAATGCCTGCTCGAAGGTAAAACCATACATATCCGCATAAGCTCCAACGACTGACTGTGAGCAATTATATCCTTCCTTGAACAGCGCAACAGCTTTCTGTATACGTTCTTCTTTCGTCATGA
>OOBK01001136.1_pt1 | contig 15429 bp, 16 predicted proteins | sample 1671541 | NCBI WGS metagenome assembly OOBK01 (sample SAMN06348167, study PRJEB24527) | human gut metagenome | biome: human gut; feature: ankylosing spondylitis patient; material: feces | host: Homo sapiens | place: China | collected 2015-10 | reverse complement strand
CTGCTTACTGGTACATCATTATACTTCATCATGCTTTACCTCTCTTTCCTCTCTGATCTGCGTCTCGCTCTTTCCTCTCTGATCTGCGTCTCGCTCTTTCCTCTCTCTTTCCATGACATTTCCCCAGATTATAAAAGACTGATGCTGTGAATGGCAGAACATTATCACGATCTAAACGATATTTCTTTTTAAGAGCTTCGCAAAGCTCTGCCATTTCTGTATCTGCCATAAATGTAGTTGGCTGATGTCCACTGATCCTTAATTCTTCTTGTATATTCATAAAAAACACTTCCTTTCGTGTTAAGGTTGTGTTATATTGAGATTGTCGAATTTTCACAATATAAACACAACTTTCGGTTTATTCCCCTTGATATGGCCGTCAACTGTATCAAGGGGTTTTTTCTATAGTTGCGTAAGTCCAGATAATACAAAGACTGCTGCCGTTACTGGACTGATTAACTGTGTTACCAGGAGCAAGCAACCAATCACTATGATTGCTTGTCCTAAACGTCTATCTTTCATGTGTTAATATACCCCCTCTACTGCATTTATTAACTCTCTGATCGCTTCGATCTTGAGAATTTCAAGGGCTGATTGTTCTGAAAGCATACCCCCTTTTCTTCTCTCAGCCTGTATCAATTCCGCTGAATCAGCCATGATCTGGTTTACCATTCCTTTTCTTTCTTCGTTCATTTTTCTATATCTCCTTTCTTCTAGGGACCGACAATAAAATTGACTCTTCGTAACAAATCACGTATTTAAGCCACTTTTACATAGATTCTATGTTTGACTCTTCGTAACTACTATATCTGCTAGAGTCAAGTTCTGACTCTTCGTATAAACCCTTATAAATACTATATTTTTATATGAAGAGTCAATTTCCCGACTGTCGCTTAGGTAACACCCAATACCATTTTGTATTATCTAAATATCCCTCTTTTTTGCTTATGATGTTCAATGCTTTCTTTGCATTTATGTATGTACCCTTAGAAAAACTATTTGCTTTTAACAATTCTTCCATTTCCTTAGCCAACCTTTTACCCTCTGGCATATTTCGCATGATAAAATCTTTGCATTCTTCCAACGCCGGGGCTTGTCTTTTGGTTTGTGATGCCATTGATGAATAATCATCCATTGTGTACTGTGTCGTATCAACGTATTTTATACCGCCCTCTTCCGGGTCGATCTCAAATAATACTGTCAACCCTTTGTGTGCTAGACTTGACTTTTCATGTGACATATATCGCAGCTCTTTGTTTCCTGGTACCGTACCCAGTGCTAAATAACTACGACACACACCAACGATATCCGTTGATCCTATAATTCTTGTGATTGCATCGCCTTTCTGATTCTTGTTAAAATGACAGATCAAAACGATCGCTATATTATATTTTTCTGCTAATGCTACAATATGGTTTAATACTGATCTTGTTTTATTAGCTGCATTCATTTCTACATTCTCGCCAATATAAGACTGAAAAGGGTCAAAGATGATAAGATCGGGACTAAACTCTTTTACGAACCCCTCTATCTCTGGACTGTCAAACGTTAAACTTGCTTCATCGTCTATGACAGTAGCTATGTTCTCCATGTTTGCACCGCAAGCTCTCATTCTCGGCTTTAAGGTGTCCCCAGCTCCATCCTCTGTGGTTAGATAGATCACTCTTCCAGGATCATTATGAAACGGCGTTGAATTAAAGAATGGCTTTCCTGTTGAAACACACGCCGCTATATAACATAACAAATATGTTTTTCCTACTCCTGGATAAGCTGCACACAAGGTTATCTTTCCCTTTGGGATATACGGATGAAATAACCATTGAATCGGCTTTTCTTCCACCTGTTGCATTGATACGAGCTTTGCCTTATGCTTCTTTCCTGGAACTATAACACCGCCCTTAGTTGTTACGAGTCCCCTTTTACTAGCTTCTCTAATGAGTTCAGCAACTCTTTGTTGCTCATCTTTTTCGGGTCTTTCTTCCACGTTATCACCTCTTTTCTCTTCTTCTCCTGTCTTTCTTTCTCTAACTGTTCAACATACCATGCACCAACATTTCTAAATGTCTGCCTTGCTTCGTTCTCGTATTTCTCCGAAAACTGCTTATAATATGCCCTGGCGTTCTTGCTACCCATTGCCATAAACTTGATCATTGCCATTTCTGCGAATCCTGGATAAGTTAATTCATATCCATAGATTGCCTTAAAAAAGCTTTCAGTCAGCTTCATGTCTGGCTTGATCATTGCTATCAGTTCCTCTTTGCTGTTCATTCTTAAGCCCCATCCTCTCACAAAGATAGTCTTTGCTGATTCTTCCACTAATGGTTATGTATCCCTTAGATTCAAGCTCCTTATTTAACCGGGCTATGATCCTGTATGCCATAGCAGAAGAACACTGCAGTAATTCACAAACTTCTTTCGCTCTGATAAATCCTGTCACGCTTTTACTCCTTTCATTCCAAAGCCATCGCCCCGACTTTGTTGTTATTATTCTTCTGTTTCAATAATTTCTGTTACATCACAATTCAGAGCTTTAGAAATCTTTCCAACTGTTTCAGTTTTACAATCTTTTTTTAGATTGACTATTCTTCTATAAGTTTGATAAGAAATGTCAGCTTTTTTGCATAAATCCATAGGATTCATACAAGCAGATGCTAAACAGATTTCAATTTTTTCTTTATTGATCTTCATTCGTTCTCCTTTCATCCTAAAGCCATGCCCCGACTTTGGTTCTATTCTGTTAGATCATCAATTTTCATGTTTAGAGCTTTAGCGACATTGTAAGCCGTCTTATTTGAACAACTACGCCCACAACTAATATTGTTGATCGTTGCTCTGGATACTCCGACAAGCTCCGCTAATTGCTTCTGGTTAAGGTCAGCCTCTAACATTGCTATAAGTAGTTTCTTTCTGTTAATTCTCATTCATTTCACCTCTTTCTTTAGCATTTGCTTAACTAAAATATAGCATTTGCTAAACTTTATGTCAAGATATTTTTTAGCTTTTGCTTTATTTTTGATTAAATATGTGTTATTCTGCTTATAAAAGGTGGTGAAATAATGAACGATATTGGAACAAAAATAAAGAAATACAGAAAAGAAAAAGGGTTAACACAAAAGGAATTAGGTAAATTACTAAATGTTTCTGGTGCAATGATCGCGCAATATGAAAAAGGAATAAGAAAACCCAAAATAGAAACCCTGGATAAGATAGCTTCCGCTTTAGGTGTAAGAATTGTTGATATTACAAGAGATTTCAAATTCTCAGACTACCAGAAAACATCTGAATTTCAACGCCTTGAAAGAAGTGTTGACGCAACAAAAGGAATTATTGCTATTCTAACCGATATTTATGGAAGTGTAGAAGATAAAACTGTATCAGGTCAGTATGCTTCGACAAATTATTATCTAGTTGGTAAAGGTGATAATCAATTTATTTTAGACAACGGTATAATAGAAGCTTTATATGAATCCACAAAAGCATCTATTCCACCTTTAATAGAATGTATGAAAAGCAATCTATCAGAAGATGCTTATATCAAAGAATGTTTGCAAGACCTTAGCAGTCCAGAACTGTTAGAAGAAATACAAGAATTTGAAAGAACTTTTGATAACCAGGATCAAGAATAAAACACATTTTTCTTGGATAAATACGCATTTCTGCAGACGATTCTGACCTGACAGAACGATTCGTTCGGTTAGCGTATAAATACGCATTTATCCTCATTTCTGCAACATAAATCAAGGAATATGTATCATTTATTCATTCTAAAGCCATCGCCCCGACTTAGAAAGAAAGGAATGATACTATGAGTATACAAAAAAGATCATGGACTACCAAAAAAGGCGTACAGTATAGATATTACGCTTGTGTTTGGAATCCTACAACCAATAAACCAATCTATGGAAAGCAACGTAAAAAGCGAAAAGAAGCCGTTCTTGATGAATCGCAGATATTAAAAGAGCTTGCTTCTGGTAAACTGTCGGTTACAGATCATAAGACGTTCGGGCAGTGTGCTGATCTGTGGTTAGAGTCTGCACCTAACCTTTACAGAAACAGCACCTATACAACTTACGTTTCATTCTATAACCGACATATTAAGAATGTGTTTGAGAACGCACAGATTGACCATATTCAGTCTATACAGATTCAAGAGTTAGTTAATACCATGAGTAAGAAATATGCCCCAGAAACAGTGAATAAATGTATCAACATACTATCCGATATATTTCAATTTGCTATTCAACCGCTAAAGGCATTACCAGAAAGTGAAAACCCTATGATCGGGATTAAACGCCTGAAAGTACCATACAAGAAAAAAGTTACCTGGACCGATGAGCAGATCGCACAGTTTCTCACTGATCCAGAAATTAAAGCAAACCATTATTACCCGATGTTCTGCGTGTCTCTGATCTTAGGTATGAGACCTGGGGAAGTGTGCGGTTTCTGCGATGATGATCTAGTTGATGAATGTCATGAATTAACATTTCACAGAACCATAGACAAGAGCGGACTTGTAAACGATGCTAAAACTTCCGACTCTGTACGTGCGTTATATCTTCCCGATATTCTTTATGATATTGTAAAACAAACGCAGACACGCAAATTACGACTTAAAAGCTATCATCCCGATTATCAGCACGACTTTTTATTTACGACTGTAAAAGGACGTCCTGTGAACCCTAATCGATATTCTATGCAATTTAGAACAGCACTAAGAAAGTACAATGAAACCGCTAGTGATCCATTACCTGTGATCCCGCTGTATAATTGCCGTCACTCATTTGCAACGAACAATTATGAGCGGGGAGAATCTGACAAGGTTCTATCTGATATCATGGGGAATAGTCCTAAGACATTTTTACAAACCTATGCCCACATAAGACGTAGACAATCAGATCAAGCCGTGATAGATTATGAGAAAAAAATATTTCAAAAACTTTGACAAAAAACTTTTACAAAGAAATTATTTCAGAAAATAAAAAAAAGCTACAAACCGCATAAATACGAAGTTTGTAGCTTATGACTCCAACGAGAATCGAACTCGTGATTCGACCTTGAGAGGGTCGCGTCTTAACCGCTTGACCATGGAGCCAGATTTATATTCGAGGTGGTCTGTTGCAACCACCTCTATCTATTATACATATTATTTTTGTAATGTCAAGAACTTTTTTAAATTAAATTTCTTATTTTCAGATAGTCCAAAATCATTTTTACACATCCATCGATTCCAAGGATTCCTTCGTCCAGACATAATTCATATCCATTGGACATTCCCCATATTTCATTTGTGTAATATTTATGAAATTCATAACGTTTTGAATCTTCTGTTTCTATTTCTTTTTCAGCTTGTTCTTTGCTTATTCCAAGATATTTCATAAGATTTTTAATTCGAATGTTCTTGTCTGCATGCATAAAAATTCTTACCGTATTCGGACGTTCCCTGAAAAGATAATTTCCACAGCTATCCATCACGACGCCTCCCGTATTACCAATAATCTTTTTGATAATCCCGAAAGGCACATCATTAGAACTTACATTCTCACTCATTGCGATCGCATATAACAGACTGTTTACTTTTCTGTCATTAAAAAATGCATTTAATTCATCATAATCATCCGTTCCTTCTACTACTCTTAGAAGATGCGCCTTGTCATAAAGTGGCAGTTCAAATTGTCTTCGAATTTTTTCTGCTACTTTATCTCCCATTGTTCCATGTTCTCTTCCGATCGTGATGATCATTTTCTCATCTACCATGATCTCTTCCTCCTATTTTTAAATAAGTTGAGCAAATCCTGATACAAATACAACAGTCAAAAGTCCTGCTACTGCTACTGCCAGACTGCTCATTGCACCTTCGACTGGTCCCATCTCAATTGCTCTTGCCGTTCCGATCGCATGAGATGCTGTTCCAAGTGCCAGGCCTTTTGCCAATGGATTTTTTATTTTAAATATATGAAATACTGTATCTGCAATCACATTTCCAAGAATTCCAGTAATAATGATCACTGCAACTGTAATTGTCACAATTCCACCTAATTCTTCTGATATTCCAATTCCGATCGCTGTTGTGATCGATTTAGGAAGCATCGTTACATACTGTTGGTGGTTAAATCCAAATAACATACAAAGAACAAAAATCCCTGTTAAACTTGCTAATGTTCCTGATAATATTCCACAAACAACCGCAACCTTATTTTTCTTTAGTAATTCTAACTGCTCATATAAAGGTACAGCAAGACACACAGTTGCTGGCGTCAACAAATAAGATATGTATTTTGCACTTGCATTATATACTTCATAACTGATTCCAAATACTTTCAATGCCAGGATCACAATAACTATAGATACTAATAATGGATTTAATATCGCTAATCCCAACTTTCTCTTTAAAAATAGTCCGATCTCATATGCAATCAAACTGATCGTTACTCCTGCAAACAATGATTGTCTGAACATTTCATTCATTTTTGATTCCTCTCTTCTGTGCTATCATTTGTGCTACTTTTCCTGTGATTACCATAACAAATACTGTGATCACTACAGTAATGACTAGTATTGGCAGTAATAATGGCTGTAAAACTTTCCACGAATCAATCAATCCAGCTGCTGCCGGAATAAACATAACAGGCATGATCTCAATCAGGAAAAATGCTGCATCTTTAACTTGACTCGTCTTCAAAACACCAGTCATCAGACATACCAACATTAACACCAGTCCATACACACTTGCCGGAATTGGCAATGGTATAAACATCTTAAGCACTTCTCCCAAAAAAGAGAGTAGTAAAATAATCATAAATTGTCTAAGAAATTTCATACAATCCTCCAGTTTTTCATATTAAGTCTTTTTTCTTGTATACAATATTATGGTACTACCAACTTTTAATGTCAATACTTTATTTATTTTCATAAATGAAAAATAGAATCCTGCATCGACAGAATTCTATTTTTTCACCTAAATTACTTTATAACTTTCACAGCTTTGGCATTGATATATCCAACAAATTTTCCTGATTTTGTATACAATGCAAGATATTTATTTCCATTCTCATGTTTATATCTATATTTTGCTACATATGTTTTCTTATAAACTTTTGTTTTTGATTTCTTCCATTTGAAATTCTTATATAGTTTATATTTTTTACTCTTGATCTTTACACGTTTTCCATAAGTGTATGCTTTTCCCTGCTCTGGCTGTGTTGCTGATCCTAATCGTTTTACCGCTTTCTTATTAATGTACCCAACAAATTTACCACCTTTTGTATAAAGAGCAAGATATTTATTTCCATTCTTATGGTCATATCTATATTTTGCTACATATGTCTTTTTATAAACTTTTGTTTTGGATTTCTTCCATTTGAAATTCTTGTAAAGTTTATAATTTTTCTTTGTAACTTTCACTCGGTAATTATAACTGATCGCAGGTCCTGCTGCTGTTCTTGTATATACAACATTTTGCGTTGCATTTTCTTCTTTCACACCTTTTACGGTCAGTTGGTAATTCTTATTGCTTGGATAATATCCAGAGAATTTTGGTAATGTGATCTTACGAGTCTTTCCTACTTCAACTTTGACATACTGGGTAGGATATACTTCTTTTCCATTTTTATCAACGATCTTCAATGCTATGATCTGTTCTTTTCCTTTGGATACAGAATCTTTATAGAATTTTAATGACTGTAATGGATATCCGTTAATATCAAACAGTGCCTGATTATCCCAGCTTGTTCCACCCCATGCTGCTTTTCCTTTGTAATACATTTTAGAATCCGGAAAATATCCAAGTGCACCTTTCGATGCCCATCCTGTACCATACTGATCTGCAATCTGCTTATTATATTCCCAGTTTGTCCATCCTGCTTTTACCGGAATCCATGCACCTTCCCAATAGAATGTACCTAATCCATTATCCTGTGATAACACGGTATCATAAAGATCTGTAAGTTCATTTACCTGTCCTTGTGGTCCTACTTCGTATGCACCTGTACTTGTACTATCTCCGATAGAATTTGGTGTACCGTCTCCATCATTTAAACTGTTCACCCAGCTTGTCTCAAATACTGCAAACATCTTTCCATAGGAAGCGGCCAGTGTCTGCACATCTTTCAATGTCTTTGGCGTATTTGCTTTTGCTGCAATGGACCAGAATGGATAATATGAAGATCCTAAAACATCATAGTCCACATTATCTCTCTTCCATGTATTCATGATCGTTTTGTATTTCCATACATTTGGTGTTTCAAGATGTAATGCAACCAAAGCCTGCGGTGTATATTCTCTGACTGCTTTAATTCCGGCTTTTAAATATTTATTTACTTCTGTTGATTTCTTTTTATCTCCCCAGATGACATTAAAAGATTCTCCTTTGTCTCTGTTAGAGTATATTCCAAGAAGTCCGTTGGTAATTTCATTTCCTACCTGAACCATTCCAATGTTTGCCCCGGCATCTTTAAATTTCTGAATAGATTCTTTGGTGAAATCATATACATCTGAACACATCTTTTCTGTATTATTTACATCCTTTTTCCATGCTTTTGGAACTAACTGAACCGCTGGTTCTGCCCAGAAATCCGAATAATGAAAATCAAGCAGAACTTTCATATCATATTGGGCTGCCTCTTTTGCGATCTCTACACCTGTGGAAACATCATTTCCACCACCGCCATAGGTTTCCCCATCTGCATTAAACGGATCATTCCAGATCCTGATCCTGATATAGTTGATTCCATTATCATGAAGTACTTTTAATAACGGTGTCTCATTTCCTTCATAATCATAATATTTCACTCCTGCTTTCTTTAATGCAAGATAAGATGAAATATCCATTCCTCGGATAGAACTTTCAGACATTCCTTTGACTTTTTTGATCGTTACTTTTTGATCTTTTAATCCTGTATCTCCACCGTATTCCCATGGATCTTTGTAGCTGCTTACATCAACCTGATTTCCTTGTGCATAAGCAAAGATTGCAAGAGAAGACATTGCTTGTCCATTTTCATCAAAGAATGAATCCCATGCCCCGACAAAATCTGCATCATCGTAGATCAATCCACCTGCATTTTTCTCATCGATCGTTGCCTGAAGATAATCATAAATGCTCTTTGTCTGTGTCTTTATGCTGGCTTTTCCTTCTGAATCTTTCCATGGACATTTGACATTGGAAATGATCATCTGCTTTCCTGCTGCCTTTTCTTCTACTGTATTCTTTAATGTTTTTACATAATTTTCATTGTGTGTATCCGGATAGATGTTTACTCCAATATAATCATATCCTGCACCCTCATATTTTTCACAGGCATATCCAAGCTGTTCTATAATATATTGGATATCAGAAGCCTTTCCTGGCGCTGCAAAACTAAATGCGGCTTTTATTCCAGCATCTTTTACAATCTTTGAAATCTCTGCCATCGCACAATATCCGTCCCAATTGCTCAAAGTCAAGAAATTATAGTTTACTTCATTTCCGATCGTGATCATCGTTGGGACTGCATCTGCTGCCTTCAATTCTTTGATGACGTTTTTTGTATACTCCAGTGCCTTTTCTTCTGCTGAATCAGTATCCCAACCATCTGGTAATTTCTGCACCCCTGCATACGTTATATCATCAGAATATAACAATGTAACATTTGTTTTTAATCCTGCTTTCTTGGCTTCTTTTAATGTTCTCTTAGCGTTTTCTAAAGACAGATAGCTTTCATTACCATCTTTATCTTTTGCTGGGTTCACTGCAACTTTCACAGAAATCGTATTGATTCCCTGTGATCTTACATATTCAAACACATTGGAAACTTCGATTCCTTTGTAATTTTTCCAGACTTTTTTCCACGCATTTTTTTGCAATTGATAATGGGAAAAATCTGCTCCTAGAACCGTCTGGCTACTGATTCCATTTATCTCCTTATACTGTGACATATCATTCGTATCACTGCTTATTGTTTCTGCCTTTGACTCCGCTTTTACATTATGCGCAAGCATTGGCATGGATGTTACTCCTGTTGAAACAGTTAATGTTGCTGCCATCAATGTTGTCAATATCTTTTTAACTTTGTTCATTTAACTTCTCCTTCCCTATCCTTTGTTATTTCCTTATCTTACATTTTAACGCATATAAACCATAAATGTGAATAAATCCTTCTGAAATTGTATTCCTTTTGCACTTTCATATTTCCATGCCTGTCCTGGCACTCCATAAATATAATATGCAGATGATGTCAACCCTCCTCTCTCTAATCGTTCTCTCTTAAACCAGTTTCCAAAAGAGCTGGTTGGCCTGCTCTTGATCGGATGAGAATCTAAGACCAGATATTTTTTTGTCTTGGGATTAAAATCAGCAACTGTTACATAATGTCCTGGTACATGTGAGATTGCCACACAACCTTTTTTCAGATATTCTCTTACTTCTGATGTACTGTAAGTTGTCTTAATATAAGTGAACCCATATGCGTCTCCAAATTTCTTCGCTGCCGCCTTAAAAATCCCATCATGCGTTCCGGCACCTATGATCCTGTAATGTTTCTCCACTGCATAATCTGCAAACAACATTGGATCAACAAATTGTCCATTCAATGCATATACTGCATTTGTGATCGCCACAACTCCGCAGCCTGCTGCTGCCATTTTCCCACTGTAATCCGAAACATTTCCATAATCTTTTCTGGCCCATGCAGGATCAAACTGCATAAAATCACGATACGGATATACATTTTTATTGTTAAGACGCATTACCTGCCATTGATAGGACTTCTGTGCTGCTTCTTTCTGTGGTTTTGTGAAACAGTTGTTCATATCTTTTATTTTACCGTCTGTCAAGGTACCATTTTCATCCATTGACAGATATTTTTCATTTTTCATATTTTTGATATAAAAATGATCGTACTCACGTATTAGTTTCCATGTGTAATCTTCTTTGCTTTGATTCAAAATCGAAACTTGATATTTCTGATTTCCCTGAAAAATGATCTGTACACGAATTCCTTCTCCAGAAGCTTTATTTTGTATCCAATAAGTTCCATTTCCTAGCAACTGTTTTTCATTCCCATTATATGGAATAGTTTCCTTATGATACAAACCTCTATCAATCCATCCAATTCCATATGCTTTCTTTTTCTCATAGATCACCTGAACATAATCGGATGTTTTACTAACCACGATCACTCCTGAATATCTTGGCGCTACCCCTATCTTTTTACTTCCTGAAGATGTTTCAAAAACATTCATCTTTTTTTTCAAAAATGCATAACTCTTTTTGAATGAACGATCATAAATCTTCCCAGCAAATTCATCATAGACCGTCTGGGGATTATCAAAATATCCTGGCTGTGCTGCCTGTATTTTGATGCCTGAGATCATGCAAAGAACAAGGCATATCACTACACAGATCTTTCTCTTATTTTTCCTGTATTGTTTTGTCATTTGATTTTCCTTTTATTTTGTTAATTCTATTGACAGTATATCATTTTCATGATAAATTATTAATCAGTTCTGCTGCTGTGGCACAGGAGGTAGCGCACCTCATTGGTAGTGAGGAGGTCACGGGTTCAACTCCCGTCAGCAGCTTTATAAAGAAGACTTAAAACATCTGTTTTAAGTCTTCTTTTTATTTCTCTTATCTTTACTTTAACTTTCCTGATCATTTCTGATCTTCCTGCGAATCCTCTGAATCGCATTATCAATGGATTTATCACTTTTTCCAAGTTTTTTTGCAATCGTTGTATATGTTTCTCCATTCAGATAATGATACATCACCTGTTTTTCGAATTTACTTAAATTCTGGTCAAGCATTTTGTAATAATCATTTAATTCTTCCTTTCGAAGCATCATCTCCTCCGGAGTTTCCTCCGGAGTTTCTAAGATTTCATCCAATGATAATTCTTCTTCCTGATTCTTTTGTTCAAACAGAGAGATTGCTGTATTCAACGGAATATGTTTTTTTCTGTTAAATGCAGTGATCGTTGTATAGATCTGTCTTTGCACACACAGATAAGCAAACGTTGAAAACGAAGTGTTTTTTTCTTCCTGATAGGATGTCACTGCTTTAAAAAGCCCGATCATTCCTTCCTGGATCAGATCTTCTTCATCCCCACCTGCAAGAAAAAAGCTCCTTGCCTCTTTCCTTACCATATCCCTGTATCTCTCTAACAGACATTCCATCGCATCATCATTACCGCTTTGGATCTGTCTGAGCAATTTCTCGTCAGAAATTGTTTTTAATTCTTTCATTCTTTATTTTCCCAGTCGTTGTCTTACAACTTCAAACGCCAGAACACCTGCTGCTACAGAAGCATTCAGTGAATCAATATCTCCTTTCATTGGAATAGATGAGATAAAGTCACACTTTTCCTTTACCAAACGGCTCACACCGCTTCCTTCATTTCCAATAACAAGCCCGATCGATCCTGTCAGATTCTGACGATAGATCACTTCTCCATCCATATCTGCACATGCAAACCACATACCACGTTCTTTTAGTTCATCCATTGTTTTTCCAATATTTGTTACTTTCACAACTGGTGTATAATTGATCGCACCTGCAGATGTTTTTGCTACGGTTGGTGTGATTCCAACTGCACGATGCTTTGGAATGATCACTCCATGTGCGCCTGCAAGATTTGCCGTACGAATGATCGCCCCAAGATTATGAGGGTCTTCAATCCCATCTAACAGAACAAAGAAAGGATCCTCACCCTTTTCTTCTGCTCTTTTAAACAGATCCTCAATCGTTCCATATTCATATGCTGCGACAATTGCAACAACTCCCTGATGATGTTCATTTGTCAGCTGATTCAAGCGTTCTTTATCTACAAATTTAAGAATCGCATCTGTTTTCTTTGCCTCTCTTACGATCGTACGGATCGGTCCATCCTGACATCCATCCAATACAAAAATCTTGTCGATTGGTTTCTTTGCTCTTAAAGCCTCGATCACGGCATTACGCCCTGCGATCAGATCTTCTTTATGATTCATGTTCTTCTCCTATTTCTTCTTTTTTATTCAAATCAAAACCGATCCCGATCAATTCAATGATGCGGTCCATATCTCCTGCCAGATATAAATATCCAACCAAAGCTTCCACTCCAGTTGCTTTTCTGTAATCCATCATAGATGCATTCTTTGCAACAGAACCTGATTTGGAATTTCTTCCACGTTTATAAACAGCCATTTCTTCTCCTGTCAAAAATGGCTCGATCTTTTCAAACACTTCTTTTTGTGCAGAAGCTTTGACCATACTGCTTGATTTTTTGTGATACTTATTCACACTCATATTCCCTGCAGACATAACGATCGTTCGGATCACGATCTCATAGATCGCATCTCCAATGTAAGCAAGAGATAATGGAGAGTAACTTTTAGGATCCAATCCATCAAGATACAATCCTTCTTTGATCTTTTGAATTAAGCTCTGCTCCATTTTACACCTTCTCTTGTATCTTTTAATACGATACCCTGCTCTAATAACTGGTCTCTGATCTCGTCTGCTCTTGCAAAATCTTTGTTCTTTCTTGCCGCCTGACGTTCTTCGATCAGTTTTTCGATTTCTTCATCTAGGATCTCTTCTTCTTTTGTTGTTTCAATTCCAAGAACGCTGCAAAGATCTTCTAATACTTTTAGTATTTTCTTTGCATAGTCTGCACTGAAGTCTTTCACTGTTGAGTTTGATTCACGCACGATCTCAAAAATAGCCGAAACTGCATCTGCTGTGTTAAAGTCATCTTCCATTGCATCTTCAAATTTCTTTACAAGTACTTCTATATTAGCAAAATGTTCTGTTTCTTCTTTGCTTAAAGAACCTGTTTCTTCTTTAGCTGCCATCTCTCTGCATAGATCGATCGCTGTCAAGATACGGTCTAATCCTGTTTTTGCACTTTCTACTAAAGTATCACTGAAGTTTAATGGGGTTCTGTAGTGTGCACTTAACATGAAGAAACGGATCACCTGTAATGGATACTTTTCTCCAATTTCACGCACTGTAAAGAAGTTTCCTGCTGATTTAGACATTTTCTTATTGTTGATATTTAAGAAACCATTATGCATCCAGTAATTCGCAAACTTCTCCCCATTGCATGCTTCACTCTGTGCGATCTCATTTTCATGATGAGGAAAGATCAAGTCTTCTCCACCTGCATGAATATCAATTGTATCTCCGATATATTTCTTAGACATCTCAGAACACTCAATATGCCATCCTGGTCTTCCTTCTCCCCATGGAGAATCCCATGCGATTTCTCCTTCTTTCTTTGGTTTCCATAATACAAAATCAAGAGGATCTTTCTTTCCTTCTTCTCCTGTTACCTTGATCTCGCGATGTCCTGCTTCTAGATCATCAATATTTTTCTTGGAGAGTTTTCCATAATCTTTAAAAGATCTTGTCTTAAAGTATACAGTTCCATCTACTTCATATGCATGCCCTTTTTTGATCAATGTCTGAATCATTTTGATCATTCCACCGATTTCTTCTGTCGCTCTTGGCTGGTAGGTTGCAGGTTTGATATTTAACGCTTCCATATCTTGTTTGCATTCCTTAATATATCTTTCTGCGATCTCTGTTGCTGTTACACCTTCTTCATTTGCCTTTTTAATGATCTTGTCATCGACATCTGTGAAGTTTGAAACATAATTTACTTCATATCCTTTATATTCAAAGTAACGACGCACCGTATCAAAAATGATCATTGGTCTTGCATTTCCAATATGAATGTAGTTATACACCGTTGGCCCACAAACATACATTCCAACTTTCCCTGGATGCACCGGTACAAATTCTTCTTTTTGTCTTGTCAGTGTATTGTAGATTTTCATTTTTCTTTTTCCCTTCTGATTGCTTCTGAATTTTGATAATGTATAATAAATGTTTCCAGTGCCTGTCGTAATTCAGCATTCTCTCTTGCTAGCTTTTCGATATCCATATCAACTGGATTTGGAAGATCGATCTGGTCAAGCACAATACTCTGAATGCGATTGACTCTCTCTCCATCCTGTTTAACTACCTTACCTGGAACTCCGACAACAGTAGAATTCGGCGGTACATCAGATACAACAACACTTCCTGCACCAATCTTTGAGTTCTTTCCAATTGTAATAGATCCCAAAACCTTAGCACCTGAACTGATCATAACATTATCTTCGATCGTTGGATGACGTTTTCCAGTTTCATTTCCAGTTCCACCTAATGTAACACCTTGATATAAGGTCACATTATTTCCGATGATCGTCGTCTCGCCAATTACCACTCCATGCCCATGGTCAATAAAGAACCCTTCTCCGATCTGTGCACCTGGATGAATCTCAATTCCAGTTTTTCTCGCCCATTTCTGAGAAATCTTTCTAGCTTTGTAAAACTCTCCTTTCTTATATAATTCGTGTGCAACACGATGCCAATACAGTGCTTTTACATAAGGATACAAAAAAACTTCTTTCTCTTCCCTTAACGCA
>OOBK01001130.1_pt1 | contig 15474 bp, 10 predicted proteins | sample 1671541 | NCBI WGS metagenome assembly OOBK01 (sample SAMN06348167, study PRJEB24527) | human gut metagenome | biome: human gut; feature: ankylosing spondylitis patient; material: feces | host: Homo sapiens | place: China | collected 2015-10 | reverse complement strand
AAGAATTTTCAGGGTTTTAAACACTGTTCAATCTTTCATTTTCAAGGTTCAGTTTTTTGTTTCTCGCTTGTCTCTTTCGAAACAGCTCATATATTATATCAATCTGATTCGTTTTTGTCAAGCACTTTTTTATTTTGTTTTGAAGCTTTTCAACTTCCTTGTCGTCTGTGTTTCAACAGCAACTTTTATATCATATCATGTTGTTGCCGATCTGTCAATAAGTTTTTTATTTTTTTCTGATCTTTTGTTTTGATCAGTGCCCCTGTTTTCAGGGGCGAGGATTATAATATCACACCCACGAACAAACGTCAAGCATTTTTTTTACTTTTTTCTGACTTTCATGTTTTTTCTTTTTTTCATGTTAGTTTAAGTCGACGCTCGCGTAAACTTGATGCATGATTTTGGTCAGCTCTGCTGACATCTTTCCCTCAAAATCACTGCGTATCCACCCTGAGTTATATAAAAAGTACGATACGAAGAAAAAGAATTCATACTCACTCATACTAATTATCAAAAACATATTTTATTGGTATGATAAGTCGGAGAAATTTTCCACACTTTCTTGTATCTCTCCCCAAATAGGCGTATAATGAGAAGACACACCGATGTTCTGTCATTGTTTGGCATAATATCGAGAATCAATCTACTTATGAAGAGAAGGGATTTACACAATGGATCATTATTCAATCAACACCAAATGCGTTCAGGCTGGCTACACACCTGGAAATGGAGAGCCTCGGCAGATTCCGATCGTTCAGTCTACCACATTTAAGTATGACACCAGCGAGGCTATGGGACAGCTTTTCGATCTCGAGGCAAGCGGATATTTTTACACCCGCTTACAGAATCCGACAAATGACCACGTCGCTGCCAAAATCGCTGCTCTCGAGGGCGGTACTTCTGCTATGTTGACATCCTCCGGACAGGCAGCAAACTTCTTTGCCCTTTTTAACATCTGTGAGTGTGGAAGCCACATCGTTGCTTCTTCCTCTATTTATGGCGGAACGTTTAACCTGATCTCCGTCACTCTGGCAAAAATGGGCATCACCGCCACCTTCGTTTCCCCGGATTGCAGTGAAGAGGAACTGAACTCGGCATTTCAGGAGAACACCCGCGCTGTCTTCGGAGAGACCATCGCAAACCCGGCTCTGACGGTACTCGATATTGAAAAGTTTGCAAAGGCCGCTCATGCTCACGGTGTTCCGCTTATTGTTGACAATACCTTCCCGACTCCGATCAACTGCCGTCCGATCGAGTGGGGCGCTGATATTGTCACTCACTCCACCACCAAATACATGGATGGTCACGGAGCAGCCGTTGGCGGTGCAATTGTCGACAGTGGTAAGTTCGACTGGATGGCTCACGCCGAAAAATTCCCGGGGCTGTGCACACCGGATGAATCTTATCATGGCATCACCTACGCAGAGAAATTTGGCAAGGAAGGTGCTTTCATTACGAAATGTACCGCTCAGCTCATGCGTGATCTCGGCTGTATCCAGTCTCCTCAGCACGCCTTCTATCTGAATCTTGGTCTAGAATCCCTGCATGTCCGCATGCCACGCCACGTTGAGAATGGTCAGGCAGTCGCAGAGTTCCTCGCTTCCCATCCGAAGGTAACCCATGTCAACTATCCGGGACTCCCGAGCGACAAATATTACACCATCGCCCAGAAGTATCTTCCGAATGGTGGTTGCGGTGTTGTCTCCTTCGAGCTGAAAGGTGGAAGATCATCCGCAGAGATCTTCATGAAGCACCTGAAACTCGCTGCGATTGAGACTCATGTCGCAGATGCCCGCACCTGCTGTCTGAATCCTGCAACCTCCACCCACCGCCAGATGAACGACGAACAGCTTGAGGCTGCCGGAGTACCGGCTGGTCTTGTTCGCATCTCCTGCGGACTTGAAGATAAGAACGATCTGATTGCCGATCTTGCACAGGCACTCGATGCTATTTCAAACTTAGAGTGATCTAATAGTTACCTGTACACGCAACAAACAAAAAAATAGAAGGGGCTGTCGCATTAGCAAATATTTTTGCTGGGCGGTAAGCCCTGCTTTATGTCAAAATGGGATCGAAATCGGTTTTGATTTCGATCCCATCCCTGTTTTTTTCGTTTATATATATTTTCGCGTTTTTGAGATATCTGTTATGTTATTTCTTTTTATAAAACCATCCCATCAATAATCTCATTATCTTAATTATCAACGGAGATGTCAAAACTACTAATATTGCCACAGTTACCGCAAGCAAAACAATCGCTCGGCAATGAGGTTTATTCCAAAACACTCCATGCATTCCCATCCACTTTACAATGAAACCATGAAGTAAAAATACAGGCATTGTATTTTGTCCCAGATAACTCACACCTTTTATACACATATTAGGAATCAAAACAAATAAACAAATCAACAGAATCATTGCCATAATTAAGATTCCTAGACGAATCCAGACAGAATACCCTGCCGAATGATAAGATAAACCTGAATTATTCACGGAGCAATCTCTAACCTGAAAATTGCACCACGAATCAAAAAAATGATCCATGCAGCCATAACTTCTCTCAATTCGTCAGCAAAAGGGCATAAAATCCTTGCGACAAGTTTTTGAGCAATTATCAGGCTGTCAAGGTTCGTTAACAGTTGCTATTCCAGCTGTACGTTCAGCTTGCCTATCGCAGAAAGGGTATCATAGAACTCTTCTTTGTACGGACAGCTGCCACACAGCTTGAAGGTGATATATCTTGCTGAATGAACTACTCTTGCGGCAATCTTCAGCAGTTTTAAACGGACGGTATCAATGCGTTGTTTCCGCATTTTTGCTGATAACGCCAATCGTCTAAACCAATTAAATATGTTATAGGACAGGGCATGTACCTGAACCCTGTTTGCGTTTACAATTCTGTTGTGACTGCTCACCGCAGAAAAGTCAAAACCGGATTTGCTTTCTTTGATGAAGTTTTCCATTAGGCCTCTTTTACAGTAAAATTTGACGAGGTATTCTGGTGAGGAATCCATGTTTGTAACGATGAAGGTATACATGTAAACTATTTGGTTTTCTGGCTTCTCCACCTTGCATACAACGCGCCTTTCATAAGGCCATGGACCAGCTTTGTACATGAATTCACCGTAGATCACAGCGTAATCTACCTTGTTACTTTGAGTCCGTTTTGTAAGCTCATCCGCAAGATATGCTGCTTTTTCACGGAGAATGTTATTTTCCTTCAGTCGGATGACATAGCTTGTTCCGTTTTCCTCGCACTGCTTATAGAGATCAGGTGTTGCAAAGCCGCTGTCACCACGAAGCAGAAGCCGGATGGTTGGATAATCATTTAGGTACTCGTCCAGAATCGGCTGCAGGAAATCCGTTACGCCAGTACAGGAATAAGCTGCTCCATCACGGAGTTGGATTTTTATCAGATCACCAGTGATTCCGTCATAACAGACAAGAGGATGGTAACCATTGCTCTGGTAATGGAAGTTAAATGCCCGGCCTTCCTGCCTGCCGTATGCTGCAAGGAGAGTGGAATCCAGATCCAGAATCACTGCCTGAGGCATCTGGATGCTGTAAATTCTTTTTCTGAGTATCCGGCTGATTTCCAGGAACTGTTTTAAAGTATCTTCATCCATGCGGTTAAAAAATCTTGATACCGTTGGCTGAGATGCTAACGCAGTTTTTTCAAGTACAGCTTTAAAAACAGGATCATTGGTCAGTTCATCCGAAGCATCATCTTCGAAGTAACCAGCCATGATCATATATATCATCTGGAGAAGGTTATCCCTGTCCGTATGATATCGAAACACTGCAGAATCATTGGTCTTAAATGAACGGTTTAAAAGCTGTTCAATGCCAAGTTTGCTTACGAACTCTTTGATGAGAAGTAAGCCTGCATCGGAGGATAGATCGCCTCCGTCAAAATTTATTTTAATTTGCCTATTGCTTTCAAGGGTCAAGGTGTTTACAATACTCATAAAGGGCTCCTTTGTTGGTATTTATTTTGATTAGACACCTTAATTTTACCACAAATGGATGCCCTTTTTCCATTCACTTAATAAGTGAAAAGCAATATGCAATTAAAATACAGTAACTATGTGGCTTTCAGCCACACTCACGGCTTTGCTGTGAATAATTCAGGTTTATTTTTTATTTCATATATTTTGTGAATCCGATAAGTTACTGCATTAAAAGAAAAAGATCGCTGTTTTTTGTGTCGTTAAGTCTGAGAGGTTGCGTTTTTGATAGAGAAACCATATCTTCGCATCTTTTTTTCCATGACAAAGCAGGTGTGCGATGCTATCATTTTGGTAACAGGAAAGAGTACAGATGAAGCGATAGAGGGCTGAGGTGGAAGGATGGCATATAATGAGCTGATTAAGAAATTCAACCGGACTCGCGATTATATGCGGGAGTTTTACATATATGGATTTAAGAGCAGGGAAGAGTATACGAGAAAGAGTGCGCGCTCCTATGACGATGAGCGTAGGCGCATTGAGGCATGGCTCGGAGATTATATGGGATTTCGCCAGACTGCGGATGGAAAAAATGTTTTTCTCTCAATCGACAGCCGTCAGTCCCGCCACAATCCGTTTTACCGCGCATGGAAGATGAAGAGCTTTACGGATGGAGAGATTACCATGCATTTTATTCTGATGGATATTCTTGCGTGTGCAGAGGAGGAGTTGTCGCTTGCACAGATCACTACGAAAGTTGATGCGTATCTCGCGGAATTTGAGACTCCACGCCTTTTTGATGAATCGACGCTTCGTAAAAAGCTCAAGGATTACGAAAAAGAGGGGATTGTCAGTTCCCGAAAGAAAGGTAAATTGGTCTATTATCGTTTGGCACAGAGTTGTGTGATGGAGAAATGTTTGACAGAAAGCTTATCGGTGGAAAGTCCGTCAGGGGATTTTGTGAAAGGAACTCAGGAGTATCTGGATTTGCTAGATTTCTTCTCGGAGGTAGCGCCGTGTGGTGTCATCGGTTCTTATCTGATTGATCGCGCTGAGGAAAATCGGGAGTGCAGTTCGAGTGCGAACATAAGGGAGCGAAAGGAATGCGGGGAAAGGGACGGGGAGTCGGAGAAAAACGGGAACAGGGGCAACGATAGCCATGTCGAACATTTCGTGTTCAAACATCACTATATCACATCTGCGATGGACAGCGAGATCCTCGGCGAATTGTTTCTTGCGATGCGGGAAAAAAAGAATATTACGCTTGAGACGATTAATCGGAATCGGGATAGGATTGCGGAAAATCACGTTGTTCCGCTTCAGATCATGATCAGCGTTCAGAGTGGTCGCCAGTACCTGATGGCATATATGCCGAGGCTCAAGAGGATCGCTTCGGTGCGGATTGACTCGATTGTGTCGGTTAAAATCAATGACAGAAATCCTCGCTTTGAGGAACTGCGTGAACGACTTCGCGCGATGCAACCTCACATGTGGGGCGTCAGCACACAGGGAAGATCCGGTCAGCGCTTGGAGCATGTGGAGTTTACGGTCTGTTACGGTGAGGGCGAGCAACACATTCACCGGAGACTTGAGCGGGAGAAGCGATGCGGAACGGTGAGAAAACTCGATGAGCACACGAGTCATTTTTCAGCGGATGTCTATGACGCGAGCGAGCTGATTCCGTGGATTCGGACGTTTCTCTGCCGGATCACGCAGATCCATTTTTCTGATCCGCGTCTCGAGGCGCAGTTTAAGCGGGATATCGAGGAGATGTACCGTCTTTATGGGCTTGAGGAAGGGGATAAGGAAACACGAGATTATTGGCGTGATCAGACAGAGATGATGGATACGGAGCGGAGAGAAGGAAATTGTGTGTGCCCCAAGATAGGGGAATATTTGGAGAGAGAAGGTGAGGGGCGATGATGTTTCATGAAATTTATGGAAGCTATTATCAGACAGTCGCCCGTGTGCTGAGAACGGCAGTCGATCATCCGCTTGCGCCGAATGAACTAAAAGAAATCATCACAGGGCATGCGTTTGGGGAGAGTGAATGGAATATTGAGAGTGCTCTGCGGGAGGAGAGGTGGCAGTTGATCCGAAAGGATGGCACGACTCCGATCCGAAAGAAGCCAACTTGCCCACTCACTCTGCTTGAAAAGCGTTGGCTCAAGGCGATTTTGATGGACCCGAGAATTCAACTTTTTATGGATGCGGGTTGCGATGCAATTCCTGATTTTATTAAAATCGCGGATGCTGGTGAGTTGATCGAAGTGCTTGATTTATCGGATGTGGAACCGCTGTTTTCGCCGGAGGATATCCGGGTGTTTGATCGATATGATGATGGCGATCCCTATGAGAACCCGGTTTATCAGAGAAATTTTCGCACAGTACTCTCAGCGTGCAGAACACACAGTTCGATCGTCGTCGACAGCATGAATCGGAAAGGGCGAATTCGGACGGAGACTGTGGTTCCGGAATACCTCGAGTACTCTGAAAAAGATGATAAGTTTCGTCTGGTCGGCACGGGAAGCCGTTACGGCGGAATGATCAACCTCGCAAGAATCATCAGATGTAAGGTCTGCGAAGAGGATGGAATGTGGAAGGAAGATGGAGGAAAAAATCCGAAGAATTCAAAAGAAGACGGGAAGAAGAAGCTGAGTGGTGAGGGCTGGAAAGAGACAACGGAACGAAAAGGTTCTGGGAGTCGGATGGTCGAGTTTGAGCTTATCGATCAGAGAAATGCGCTTGAGCGGGCGCTTCTCCACTTTGCTCACTTTGAGAAAGAGGCAGAGAGGATAGAAAGAAACCGCTATCGCATCAGAGTGAGATATGACAAGGACGATGAGACGGAACTTGTGATTCGGGTGCTCTCGTTTGGACCGATGATCCGGGTCACTGCGCCAGAAGTTTTTGTCGATCTGATTCGTAAGCGTTTGATCCGGCAGAAACATTGTTTCCTGAAAAATTTGACAGAGAAGAACGTTTGAATGAAATCAAAGTAGAAAAGGAGCGGAACATGCTTGAAATTAAAGGAAAAGTCAATACGGCGATCTGTTATGCGAAGGAGATTGAGGATGAGGCGATTGAACAGATCCGTCGGATGTGTGATTATGAGCTGACGCGCGGAAGCCGGGTGAGAATCATGCCGGATGTCCATGCCGGGAAGGGATGTACGATCGGGACGACGATGACGGTCACCGACAAGGTTTGCCCGAATATCGTCGGAGTCGACATTGGATGTGGGATGTACACGGTGCGCCTGAAGGAAACGGAGATTGATTTCGAGAAGATTGATGAAGCCTGTCATTTTATTCCGTCTGGAATGAATGTCTGGGAGGGGAGAATCGAGAGATTTCCGCTGACAGAACTCTGCTGTTACCGTGCACTCAGAGATTCAAGGCGTCTTGAGCGTTCGCTTGGAACCCTGGGTGGTGGAAATCATTTTGTCGAGATCGACCGCGCAAAGGATGGAACGAACTATCTCGTGATTCATTCCGGAAGCCGAAATCTTGGAAAGCAGGTGGCGGAGTACTACCAGCAACTTGCGATTGATCTTCATATGGGAAAAGAGGAGTACTTCAAAGAGAGGGAGGAGATCATCCGCACTTACAAGGAAGCGGGGAGACGGTCGGAGATTCAGTCTGCACTCGGAAAACTCAAGCGAGATTATCAGGTGCACGCCCTGCTTGTGCCGGAGGATATCTGTTGGCTCTATGGGACATTTCTCGACGATTATCTTCACGATATAGAGATCTGTCAGCAGTTTGCGCGCCGGAATCGTGAGAAGATGGCGGAAATCATTCTCGAGCGGACGGGAATGACGGGTGAGGAGAGTTTTCACACGATTCATAATTACATTGATGTGCAGGAGCGGATTTTGCGAAAGGGAGCAATTGGCGCACATAAGGGCGAGAAGGTGCTGATTCCGATCAATATGAGGGATGGGTCGATTCTTGCAATCGGGAAAGGAAATCCAGAGTGGAATGACTCTGCACCGCACGGAGCAGGGCGCGTGATGTCGAGAAAAAAGGCTAAGGAGTCTCTGGATATTGAGGCATACCGGGAGTCAATGAGAGGAATCTACACGACTTCGGTCAACGAGGCGACGATCGACGAGGCGCCGATGGCATATAAGTCACTTTGTGATATCATCGATGTGATTGGAGAGTCTGTCAATGTGATCGAGGTGTTGAAGCCGGTCTACAATTTCAAGGCATCGGATGAGGAGCCATGGGCAAAGAAGACAAAAAAAGATGATAAAGAAAAAATGGACGGGGAGGAGAAAAAACAGGAGCAGACTAAGAGTGCAGAGCAGGAGAGTGAAAGAAAAGCGTAAAAAAAGAGATCGATAAGAAAAATAAATAAGAAAAATGAATAAGAAAAACGAATTAAAAAGAAAAATCAGAAAAGAAAGAATGAGACAGAAAATCCGGTTGAAAGTGCCAGAAATCTGGTGTTTTCATCCGGATTTTTTGTGCTCGTTATCTCTGATAGCGATCGTTCATTGAGACCGCGGAAAGGTTACTGGACACGGACATCTTTGAGAGCATCATTAATCAGCAGTCGAACGATGTCGCAGGAGTGCAGAAATTCAATGATTTTTCGACAGATGTTATTTCTGCGTTCCAGTGGTGTTTTGAGGTTTAGGCTCCGAACTGTTTGATCGCGTCGAGGAGTGTCTGGATTGCGGAGTTGACTCCGCTCGCGAGGTCAGCTCCTGGTCCGCTGGCCGATGAGGTCTGGGCGGTGAACCGGCAGTTCATCATCAGCAGGTACTGTCCCTTCTCCAGCGTGATCGGGACTGGGGTTGTGTCAATGTATTTCATGGAAATCATATCTTTGTATTGACGTCGCGTCGCGGACATCACGAAAACGATTCCGGTGTTGTCCGGGTCATCCGTCACGAAATACCAGGTGCCTGCCGGAATGTGAACACCGACTTTGAATTCGGTTGCACTGCGATAGTCGAGATTCGGAACCTCCTCAATCGGGGAGGCAGTGGCATTTTCAAAAGTCAGATATTCCCCCTCCTTGACCGCTACAATCGCGTCTGTCTGGATTCCGCCATAGTCGATCAGATCCTCATGTTTGTCTGGATCTGCCTTGTCAGAAATCATATAGACACCAGGTTCTTCTCCGGTGGAGAGCAGAACGTACTCTCCGACAGGGAGGTCGGAACCGACGAGGTAGGTGTCGGCAGGATAGATCGTCTCCGGTTTGGAGGTTGAGGTCGAAAGTCCGGCAACGAGATCACCCGATACAAGGATCGGAGAGGTCTGCTGGCGTTTCAGCGCTTCCTCCTCGGCAATTGCGGTCTCTGAGGCGGTTGGAATGCGGTAGCGCTTGATGTCTTCCGCAGAGGCGGTGGAAGCGAGCAGGCAGTCCTCAAGCTGGAGATATTCTCCCTCGTGAACCGTAATCACCGCATTGTCTTTCACTTCCATGTAATCGATCACGCAATCGTAGGTGTTGCTCGGCCATGCGAGTGTGAATGCAACACCTGCCTGTGCATTTTTCGCACGCTTGAGCCGGTAAGTGCCCGCCGGAATGTGGTAACCAATCTTGTACATATTTCCGTAAAAATGATCGATCTGCGGAACCTCAGCGATCGGGGAGGCACTGCACCGCGTGAGCTTGAGCACTTGCCCCTCGCTCAGCGTCACGATTGAGTTGTACGGAAATGAGGCGTGATCAAGCACCTGAGCCTCGTCACTCAAGTCAGACAGAATTGAGTAGGAACCTTTGATTCCGTTTGTCAGCGTGAAGATCATGTATTCTCCGGCAGGAAGATCTGTTCCGACCTGGTAGATTCCCGGTCGGTAGACAGTCTCCGGAATGGAAGTGGATGTGCTCAGGATGTCTTTCGGTTTCAGAATTCCGCGACTGCTCGTGATGACCGGTGAGGTCGGAACAGCGGTTGCATCGGTATCCGCCCCGTAAGCGGGGGTGAGGACGGAAATCGAGAGGAGAAGAGCAGAAAAAAAGGTATGGAGTGGTTTCATCATGTCCTTTCTTAAAAAGGCAAGGTCAGCACAGTGTGAGAACCGTACCTCTTAAAGTTTCAAATTAAAAAAATCAGGGTCTTTAAAAACAGACCTTTAGATTGTACTATATAATTGAGACAACTTCCATAGGAAATCTGAAAGATTTATAGGGAGAAAACAAAAATAATTTCGTGAGTGTTTTTTCAGGTGAACGTTTCTTGACATTTGATGAAATGCGCGATATATTGAACCAAATTCGTTCTTGAACCGTTCTTGAACGAAGAACTTAGAAAAAGGAGCCGATCATTATGGTTTGTCCGAGATGTGGACGAAAATCATCTGGAAAAATATGTGTCTGGTGTCGGAGTGGGCGAAATTTGTCCGAGTATTCGATCAAAGATTATGATAAGTATAGCGCTGAGATCCCGGAAGAGGATTACAGGAGAGAGCTTGAGGAAAAGATCCGAGAAGAGCAGGAACGTGCAAAGAATGGGATTTTAGATCCGATTTTGGAGAATCAGGAACATAGAGAAAATAGAGAAGATAGAGAAAACCGGGGAAACGAAGAAAAACGGAAAAACGAAAGTCGGGAAAATGGAGAGGAGGAGATGAAAGAGGCACAGAGCGGGCGCGGGCGTTCGCGAAAAAAGGCGACAACGACACAAAAGCGGTCTTGGCGCAATGCAGATGCAGATCGCAGTGAGCGAAAGGAAAAAAAGCAAAAAGAGAGACAAAGAGAAAAACAAAAGGAAAAGAAAGATAAGCGAATTCGGGCGATGCAGTCAGAGCTTGAGGATTTGAGGGCGCGCCAGCAGGAGCACGAAGATTTAGAGCGGGAGCGGAAACGTCAGGAAAAAGAACAGAGTCGCCAAGATAAATTTCAGGAAAAAGCACAGAGCCACCAGGAGAGAGCGAAGGAAAAAATAAAGCCATCCGTTCTTGCGGTTGTGGGATTTTCCCGCCTGCTCCAGCTCGCATCAGCAGTTCTGATGGCACTTTTGACGGTGATGAGTGTATTTTCATTCTGGCAACACCGGGAGGGACTCGGAGGAATTATGACGATTCTCGATGAGCGAAACTATGCGCTTGCGCTCTATCTCGCGTCAGCCGGAGCTGTGGTCTTCTTCGGGATGATCTGGACGCTCTGGATTATGAGCCGAAAGGGAGCAGGCGGAGAGGTGCGCATGAAGACTTACGACACGGGACGGGGATTTCTGCCGTTTCTTCTGTGCCTGGGTGCAGTTTGTGTTGTGACCCGCCTGTCCGGGTTAGTGCCGGAGGATGGCGAGATGTGGCACGGAATGGCAAAGGCGGTCAGTGCGATTGTGATAGCCGTGCAGGAGGAGCGTCGTCAGCTGATGCTTGTGAGCACTGCGGGAGTCATCTTTTCTCTGATCCGCAAAATCCTTCATGTATAAAAAGTGCTGTTTGCGCAAAGCGTGAACAGTAACGAGAGGGTTGTCTGTCAGGACAAACCTGAGAGAAGCGGGTTGTATTTTCCCGTGAAATCCATTATAATAAGAAATCAGTCTGAAGAAATCTGAAGAACATTGAAGAAAAAAGGAGAGTTTGAGAACGTGAAGAAGATTCTGAATCTGATCGAAGAAAAGATGCGCACAGCGTTTGAGACCTGTGGCTACGAAGCCTCTTACGCAAGAATCGTGCTGTCAAACCGCCCGGACCTGTGTGAGTACCAGTGCAACGGTGCAATGGCAGCAGCAAAAGCATACAAGAAAAAACCGATTGACATTGCAACGGCAGTAGTGGAGAATCTGACCGGAGACGAGATGTTTTCCGAAATTACTGCAGTGATGCCGGGATTCATCAACATCCGTTTAAATCCGCAGTACCTTGCAGATTACCTTGGCGGTATGCAGAAGGAAGAAAAACTGGGTCTTGAGGAGACCGGACACGGTGAGACGATCATCGTCGATTACGGTGGTGCAAATGTAGCAAAACCGCTTCATGTCGGTCATCTGCGTTCCGCAGTTATCGGTGAGGCTGTGAAGCGCATGGGTAAATTCCTCGGTTACAATATGATCGGTGATGTTCATCTCGGAGACTGGGGTCTTCAGATGGGACTGATTATTGAGGAACTGCGCGATCGCAAGCCGGATCTCGTATACTTTGATGAGTCCTACACCGGAGAGTATCCGGCAGAGGCTCCGTTTACGATCAGCGAGCTTGAGGATATCTATCCGACCGCAAGCGGAAAGGCAAAAGAGGACCCGGCATTCAAGGAGCGCGCGCAGACTGCAACCTTCAAATTGCAGAATGGCTATGCACCGTTTACCGCAATCTGGAAGCACATCATGTCCGTTTCCCTCGCAGATCTGAAGAAGAACTACGGCAATCTGGATGTTCACTTCGAGCTCTGGAAGGGCGAGAGCGACGCTCAGAAATATATTCCGTGGCTGATTCAGGATCTTCAGGACAAGGGACTTGCACATGAGAGTGATGGTGCTCTCGTTGTCGACATTGCAGAGCCGACCGACAGCAAGGAGCTTCCGCCGTGTATCGTCCGCAAGTCTGACGGTGCTGCATTGTATGCGACCTCTGATCTCGGAACAATCATCGAGCGTGAGAAGGACTTCCAGCCGGTTAAATACATCTACATCACCGATAAGCGTCAGGAGCTTCATTTCGTTCAGGTCTTCCGTGTTGCGAGAAAGGCAGGCTATGTGAAGCCGGAGACCGAGATGATTCATATCGGATTCGGTACGATGAACGGAAAGGACGGCAAGCCGTTTAAGACCAGAGAGGGCGGTGTGATGCGTCTGGAACACCTCATCGCGGATATCGATGAGGCTGTTTACAACCGTATCATGGAAAATCGCAGCATGGACGAGGCAGAGGCCAAGGAGACAGCAAAGATTGTCGGACTTGCAGCGCTGAAGTACGGCGATCTGACAAACCAGGCATCCAAGGATTATGTCTTCGACCTTGACCGCTTTATCTCCTTCGAAGGAAATACCGGTCCGTACATCCTGTACACGATCGTTCGTATCAAGTCGATTCTGAACAAGTATCAGGAAACTCAGGCAGAGACTGCACCGGCAGACGCAAAGATTCTTCCGGCAGTGGGAAATGCAGAGAAGGATCTGATGCTTCGCCTTGCACGCTTCAATGATGTGATGGAGAATGCATTTGCAGAGACCGCACCGCATAAGATCTGCCAGTATATCTACGAGCTGTCCAATGCATTCAACAGCTTCTACCATGACAATCGAATCCTTGCGGAGGAAGACAAGGCTCGTCAGGCAAGCTGGATTCAGCTGATCACGCTGACGAAGGACGTTCTGACGACCTGTATCCACGTTCTCGGTTTCGAGGCTCCGGAGCGCATGTAATTGAGCGCCCATTTACTTATAAAAAAATTCTCAGATCGACGTGGCCGATTTGAGAAAAATAAAGTGAGACATACAAGAAAAGCACCTTCCTAGGGAGGTGCTTTTCTTTATGGCAAAATAGTGACAGAAAAATAGTGATTGTAATGGAATAAGAGAGAAAAACCTGTTATAATGAGATTGTTAAATACAGAACAGGGAAGGAGATACTGAGTTGATTAAACAAAAGAGGGGGGCGTCCATGAGCCTTGCGGTTTGTGGATTGTTTGCAGCACTGATTGCGGCAGGTGCATTTATCAAGATTACGATTCCGATGCCGTTGACGGACATGCATTTCACAATGCAGTGGTTTTTTGTCTTGCTTGCGGGACTTCTGCTCTCGTCCAATCAGGCATTCATGAGTGTGGCGACATATCTGATCGTTGGTCTGATCGGAATTCCGGTGTTTGCGTCCGGCGGTGGTCCGGCATATCTGTTGAAGCCGACATTCGGATTTCTTTTGGGCTTTGCGTTTGCTGCGTGGGTGATGGGATTCCTGAATGAGAGAATGCACACGATGCGCGCACTTCCAATGATGATTCCGGCGACAGCAGGATTTGTGGTATATTATGGAATGGGTCTGATCTATTTTTACATGATCGCGAACTTCCTGCTTGCCAATCCGATCGGCTGGAAAGAAATCTTTGTCGTGTACTGTGTAGGCACGATGGCACCGGACTATATTCTCTGCGTACTTGCGGTGGTTGTAGCAGGACGACTCAAGCCGGCGATCTCGCAGATGATGATGTATTCATAAGATGACTCAGAGGGAATGTCATTCGCTCTTGTGGATGGGGACCGCAAAGTGTATGCATGAAAGACAAAAGTATAGAGAGTATACAGATTAAAAACAGAAAATCCCGCTTGCGGGATTTTTTGCTGTAAAAAATGGTATGTTATATGTGATGCGCCAAGTCGATGCTTGCGTCAACTTGAAAGCAATAATAAAGAAAGAAGTACAAAGAAAAAAGAGAAAGAGTGAAGAGAAAAGGAAGAGGGAGAAAAAGGTTATGGGAGAGATACTGGTTCATGCAGGCTGTTTTGTGGGAATCATTCTTCTTGGATATGTTCTGCGAAACATCGGTTTTTTTGCGGAGGATGATTTCCATGTCTTGAGTAAGATCGTGGTCAAGATTACCCTGACAGCGGCGATTATCACAAACTTCTCGGGAAGAGAGATGGAGACCTCGATGTTGCTTCTGATGGTGATGGGTTTTCTATTCGGTGTGTTCATGATCGGAGTCGGCGCAGTCCTTTACCGAAAGCGGGGACGCGAGCATCAGTCGTTTGCGATCCTGAATATTTCCGGATGCAACATTGGAAACTTTGCGATGCCGTTTGCACAGGGATTTCTCGGACCGGTCGGAGTCATGGCAGTTAGCCTGTTTGACTGCGGAAACAGCTTCATCTGTATGGGCGGATCGTGCAGTGTCGCAGATATGGTAAAGTCCGGAAATGGAAAATTTGACATCCGCTCGATTATCCGGAGACTGTCCAAGAGCATTCCGCTCTTAACCTATGTGTTCATGACGATTCTGGCATTCTGCCATATGTCCCTGCCTCAGCCGATTATCGAGTATGCGGGAATCATCGGAAATGCGAATGTCTTTATGGCAATGCTGATGATCGGTGTCGGATTTCATCTGAGCGGGGATCGGGAGCAGATCGGAGATATTGTGAAAATTCTCTCGACTCGCTATTTCGTGGGAATTCTTTTCGCTCTGGCATCCTACTTTTCCCTGCCATTTCCGCTTGAGTACCGTCAGGCGCTTGTGATTACCTTCCTTGCACCGATCGCAAGCATCGCTCCGGCGTTTACCGCAGAACTCAAAGGAGATTTCGGACTGTCGAGTGCGGTCAACTCCCTCTCGATTCTGATCAGCATTGTGTTGATTACAATCGCACTTGTGGTGATGCTGTGATAAATACAGAATCTGTCAATAACAACTTTCAGACCGTCCGGTCATTTGGAGGGAAGAGATGCCCCACAGATGATCGGGCGGCTTTTTATAGGGAAAATGTCACCTTGAGGGCGACCATTTTAAATATGAAATTTGATATACTCATTGAGAAAGAAAACAGGAATTTCCATTGTAAAAGCAATGAAGATCGGAAGAGCACACGTCTGAACTCCAGTCACGTGGCCATCTCGTATGC